>Ga0256826_1000740_pt1 | contig 20072 bp, 18 predicted proteins | sample CV79metaG_FD_185975 | JGI IMG/M metagenome (GOLD analysis project Ga0256826, IMG submission 185975) | Hydrothermal vent microbial communities from East Pacific Rise, Pacific Ocean - CV79 | ecosystem: Environmental > Aquatic > Marine > Hydrothermal vents | place: Pacific Ocean: East Pacific Rise...
GAAGATACAAAAATATTATTACTATCAAAAACAAAACTTCATATAAAACAATACGATATTATTGCAAATGGTACATTAGATAATTTAATTAGAAATAATTTAGTAACAAATGAGATGGCAACATCATTGATGAATGATAGTAGTTATGCATATGCTATTAGTAAAAACTTAATAGCTATGGCTGAAGTTATTTATATAGATAATATAAATGATATCTTAATTAGTGATGAAGATATATCAGCAATATTAGATAAAAAGGAAAATTAATGGGTATTAAAAAATTTATACAATCAGTAAAAGAATCATTAGGTTTAGATGAATTTAAAAAATCAAGTAAGAAAAAATCTATTAAAAAACTTTTGAAAAGATTAAATCAAAAACAAGATGAAACAAAAGAATTATTAAAAACAAAACTTGGTAAGAAAAAAAGAAAAATAGTAGAAGAAGAGATGGAAATATTACTTATGCAAATAAAAAAAGGTGATAAAATTTTAAAAAAATTACTAGAGAACTAATAATCAAATAAAATATATTCAATTTATCACTTCTAAACCATAATTTTGTTATCCTTTCAATTATAATAAAAGCATCAAGGAATTTAAATGTCAAACTGTAAAAAAGTATATGTAACAACACCAATCTATTATGTAAACGATGTAGCTCATATAGGGCACGCTTACACTACAATTATAGCAGATATGCTTGCTAGATATAGTAGATTAGTTGGATATGAAACTTATTTTTTAACTGGAACAGATGAACATGGACAAAAAATAGAACAAAGTGCAACACAAAGAGGTAAAACTCCAAAAGAATATGCAGATGAAGTAAGTGGTAAATTTAGAACTTTATGGGATGATTTTGATATCACTTATGATAAATTTATAAGAACAACAGATGAAGATCATAAAGCTGGTGTACAAAAAGCATTTCAAAAAATGTTTGATAAGGGTGATATCTATAAAGGTAATTATGAAGGTAATTATTGTGTAGGTTGTGAAACATTTTTTACAACAGCTCAACTTATAGATGATGAGGGATGTCCTGATTGTGGAAAACCTACAACTATTGTAAAAGAAGAGAGTTACTTTTTCAAACTTTCAAACTATGAAGATAAACTTCTTGAGCTATACAAAAACCAACCAGACTTTATACTTCCTAAATCAAAAGCAAAAGAGATTGTAAATTTTGTTGCTGGTGGATTAAATGACCTTTCAATTTCAAGAACATCATTTGACTGGGGTGTTAAACTTCCAGATGCGATAGGTGATGATAAGCATGTAATGTATGTTTGGCTTGATGCACTTATGAACTATATCACTGCACTTGGATATGGTAAAGATGAAGAAAATATGGACTTTTGGCCTGCAAATACACATCTAGTTGGAAAAGATATTTTAAGATTTCATGCTATATTTTGGCCAGCATTTCTTATGAGTCTTGAACTTCCTATGCCTAAGCATATCGCTGCTCATGGTTGGTGGACAAGAGATGGCGAAAAGATGTCAAAATCAAAAGGAAATGTAGTAGATCCAAGAGAAATTGCAGATGCTTATGGACTTGATGCATTTAGATACTTTATGCTTAGAGAAGTGCCATTTGGTCAAGATGGTGACTTTTCACAAAGAGCTTTAATGGATAGAATCAATAGTGACCTTGGAAATGATTTAGGAAACTTACTCAATAGAATTATGGGAATGAGTGGAAAATACTTTGACTTTAAAGTAACATCAAAAGATGTAGCAAAATTCCACCAAAAAGAGCTTGATGAAGTAAATGCCTTACTTAAAAATATTGAAGAATATATTTTTGAAATGCAAATCAACAAATACCTTGAAGATTTATGGAAAGTATTAACTATAGCAAACAAAGCAATTAATGACTATGAACCATGGAATATGATGAAAAATGGTAAAGAAGATGAAGCTATGGCTTTAGTTGGACTTATTGTAAATATTATGGCTAAAGTTTCTATTTTACTTGATAGTGTTTTACCTGCAAAAGTAAAAGCAATCTCTGAATGTTTAGGATTTGAAGTAAATAATGCTACATATAAGAGTTTGATAAAAAATGAAGAGCTTTTAGGTGATATTGTTATCACTAAAGTTGGTGCATTATTCCCTAGAATTGAAGAAGAACTAATTGCAAGTGCAGAAGTAAATAAAGCAGAAGCAGTAGTTGAAAAACCAAGAAAAGAAGCAGAGAAAAAAGAGACTACAAGTGAATGTGAAAACATCATCACTATTGATCAATTCTTTGGAACTGAACTAAGAATTGGAACTATTTTAGAAGCAGTTGAAGTACCAAAATCAAAAAAACTTCTAAAACTACAAGTTGATGTTGGAGAAAAACATCCAAGACAAATACTTGCTGGTATAAAAGAATTTTATAGTGCCGAAGAACTTGTAGGAACACAAGCATGTGTAGTAGCAAACTTAAAACCTGCAAAACTTATGGGTATGCTTAGTGAAGGTATGCTTTTAGCTGCAAAAGATGAAAATGGACTTTCTCTTTTAAGACCAGAGTCTAAAAAAACTTCAGGTACAAAAGTTAGCTAGACATATATGAAAATATCTTCAATCGTAGATATAGTTGATGGAGACTTACAAAATACTCCATCAATATCTTTTATCACTCAATCACATACAAATATATCGAAAATAAATGATGGAGATATGTTTATATCTTCAAATTTAGAGCAAATAAAACAAGCAGTAAAGCAAGGTGCCTTTGCTATTATTTATGACACAAATATTGATATATCTACTATGGATAATGAAATAGCCTGGATAAAAGTAAAAAGTATAAATAATACTTTAATCAAACTTATTAGATTTGATTTAAACACAAAAGAGTTAAGCTCATACTTTTTAGATACTATTTCATATGGTATTTTAAGCTATCTTAGTACAGCTAAAGATAATATCTTATTTTTACAAGAAGATAACTCTTATAACTTTGAGCTACTAAAAAATATATCAAATGAAACTATTTTAGTATCAACAAATAAAACTTTTTCTTTATCTATATACCCTACTTCAAAAGAGTTAATTCTAAAAGATTATAAAGTAGAAAATTTAATAGTTCATTCACTATTTGAAACTACATTTTCATACAACACAAGATATTTTTATAAACTAAAACTTCCAAAACTGTATCTAAATAACTTTTTATTAGTTTTTAATTTTTTAGATAATCTAGAACTTGATGTACATAAACTAAATACTTTAAAATATATGCATGCAATATTTATAAACAAACATATGCAAATACAAGATTATGGTAAATCAAATAGATTTATCCTTGCAAACAAAGATAATAATACTATAAATAATGAATTAGAATTTATAAAACAATATTATAAGTATGGAAAACTAAAAATTATTGATGGATCAGGTTTTGATGAGATCCTTTTAGATGAAATAGATGATGAAAACTACAATGCATTATATATCAAAAATAGATCAATAGAAGATATAGAACAAATACTACAAAGAAATACACAAAATACTACAAGACTTTTCTAATGCAAGGATATATTTTAAATATAAACAAAGTAAGAGATGAAGATTTAATAGTAACTATTCTCGCATCTGATGCCATATATACTACGTATAGATTTTATGGAGCAAGACACTCAAATATAAATATAGGCTATAAAATAGATTTTGAACTAGAAACAAGTATGAAAAGTACTATTTCAAGATTAAAAGATGTATTACAACTAAATTTTGCTTGGATACTAAACAATGAAAAAATGTATCATTGGCAAAGATTTATTAAGTTATTTTATCCTCATTTAAAAGATGTAGAGGAAATAGATGAGTTTTATATAGATTTATTAAATGATTTAGTAATGAAATTAGAAAAACAAAATACTAAAAGAGCTATTTTAGAAAGTTATATAAAGATATGTGAATATGAAGGACGACTTCATACTCACTATGAATGTTTACTTTGTGATATGCCAATACAAGATGAAATCTCAGTTGTAAGAAGCTTTATAACTACCCATCCTACTTGCTCATATTCAAGGGCATTTAAATTAGAAAAGATGGATGAGTTTTTTACTCAAAAATCTTTAATCAACTTCACTGATAGTGAAGTTGAAACTTTATGGAATATTTTACTCCAAGGTTTATAGTTTAGTCTATAATTATCTCTTCTTTTATCTCTAACCCAAAACCATTTAATCCTACAAAAGAATGTCTTCCCCCACTTGTAAGTAGTTTAATTTGTTTAATTCCAAGTTTATTTAGTATTTGAGCACCTATTCCAAAATCTTTCATATTTTCATTTTTTTCATTTGCAGTATCAAGGAATATTAAAAGTCCACTTTTTGCTTCTAAAAATGTAATAGTTTTCAACATAGATTGTAATTTATCTTTATTTAATAACAGATCAATATCAGGAGATACAGTATGGAACTTCACAGGAGAAACTTCATCAATTTCTCCAAACTGCATAACAGTATGTTTATTTCCTAAATGATCTTCAAAAATAGTTTTAGTTACATTTGTATCAAATGAATTATCTTGCTCTTTTGATATTTCAGTTACAAGTGATTCATGAGCCATTCTATATTCAACTAAATCGGAAATATAAACTTGAACCATATCATGTTTTTTTGAAAATACATCAAGATCATCTCTTCTAGCCATAGTTCCATCTTCTTTCATGATCTCACATATAACAGCTTCCCCTGCAAGACCTGCTAACTTACACAGATCAATAGAACCTTCAGTATGACCAGTTCTTACTAATACTCCACCATCTTTTGCAATAAGAGGGAAAATATGTCCTGGTTTTACAAGCTCTACTTCTTTAGATATTGGATTTGCCAATATTCTAATAGTATCATCTCTCTCACCTGCACTAATACCTGTACTTGCTTTTGCACAATCAACTGAAACTGTAAATGCAGTTTCATATGAAGATGTATTACTTGCTACCATTGGATTTAGTTCTAATCTATTTGCTGTTTCTTTTGTAACTGATACACATATTAAACCTTTTGCATGAGTTGCCATAAAATTTACATGCTGATCTGTACTAAGTGCTGCAGAATAAACTAAATCACCCTCATTCTCTCTATCTTCATCATCAAGCATGATTACCATCTTGCCTTTTTTGATCTCTTGTATCGCGTCTTTTACTCTTTGTATTGCTGACATTTTATTTCTCTTCTATATTTATATTTTGTGTAGTATATCTAATATAAACAAAACTAATGATTTAAGAGATTAAAATATAGCTATAAAATCGTATTCTTTAACGAATTTGCAAATTCTTTTGAAAATCACTTGACAAAAAATAACTTTTGTACTATAATTCTGCCAGTTAAACGATTGGGGTATCGCCAAGCGGTAAGGCACTAGCTTTTGGTGCTAGCATTCCTAGGTTCGAATCCTAGTATCCCATCCATAACTACTTATTCTGTCGCGGAATAGAGCAGCACGGTAGCTCGACGGGCTCATAACCCGTAGGTCGCAGGTTCAAATCCTGCTTCCGCAACCAATTTTCAAATAAACAATCAAAAAACATTATAACAATATATTAAATTATGAAATAAGTACAAGAACATATTCATAAGGAATAAAATCAAATGGCACTAATAGACCTACAAAAAATAAATAAACAATTTGATATTAAAGTCATTTTAAAAGATGTGAATTTTTCACTACAAGAAAAGCAAAGAGTAGCAATTATTGGTCAAAATGGTCAAGGTAAATCTACCATTATGAAAATAATTACAAAGCAAATAGAAGTTGATTCTGGTGAAATTGCTATTGATAAATCTCTTAAAATAGAGATGCTTGACCAACAACCAAAATTTAAAAATGGACAAACAGTAAGAGATGCTATTGAAGAACAATTAGTTGAACTAAAAGCTGCACAAAAAGAGTATGAAGATGTATCTTTACTTCTTGCAACAGATTATGAAAATGAATCACTTATCAATAAACAAGCAAATTTAATCACATATTTAGACCATCATAGTGCTTGGGACTTGGACAATAAAGTACAAAGAGTTTTAGAAGAGTTTGACTTAAAACATTATGAGTTTAAAGATGTATCACTTTTAAGTGGTGGTGAGCAAAGAAGAGTTGGACTAGCTGGATTGATTCTTAAAAAACCAGATATCTTACTTCTCGATGAGCCAACAAATCATCTTGATGTATATATGGTAGAGTTTTTAGAAGAGATACTTTTAAAAGAAAAATTTACTTTACTTTTTATATCTCATGATAGATATTTTTTAGATAATGTTGCAACAAATATTATTGAAATAGAAAATGGAAATCTTACAAAATATCATGGTGGATATAAAGATTATTTAGAACAAAAACAACAAATGCTTTCAAATATGCAAAAAGAGCATAATAACTTAGTATCAAAACTAAGAGCAGAAGCTCACTGGATGCAGCATGGAGTAACTGCAAGAAGAAAAAGAAATGTATTAAGAAAAGACAATTATTTTAAACTAAAAGAGCAAGTAAAATCAAACCCTGGTCGTATTGCAAAAATGGCACTTGATATTCAAAGAGAGCAAAAATCATTTAACAATGGAAATACTCAAAACAAAAAGAAAATGCTATTTGAACTAGATAATGTATATGTAACACTTGGTGATAAGCCATTAATAAAAGATTTTACAACTAGAATCTTACAAAAAGATACAATTGCCATAGTTGGACCAAATGGAAGTGGAAAATCTACTATTTTAAAAGTATTTCTTGAAAGATTAAAAATTGATTCAGGAACATTTAAAAAAGGTGATTTTAAAGTAGGATATTTTGACCAGCAAAGAGAGATGCTTGATGAAAGTCGTTCTATTATGCACGTATTTTGTCCAAATGGTGGAGATAGAGTACAATTAAGTGATGGTAGAAATATGCATGTTTATGGTTACTTGAAAAACTTTTTATTTCCTAGAGAATATTTAGATAAAAATGTAAGTGTACTAAGTGGTGGAGAAAAAAATAGACTAGCACTCGCACTTCTTTTTACTAAAGAATTTGATGTACTTATTATGGATGAGCCTACAAATGACTTGGATATTCCTACTATTAATATACTTGAAGAATACCTTGCAAATTTCCAAGGTGCACTTATATTTGTATCGCATGATAGATATTTTGTAGATAAAATTGCAAAAAAATTATTTATATTTAAAGGTGATGGACTACTTGAAGAATCATTCCAAAAATATACAGAATACCTTGAAGATGAAAAAGATGCACAAGCAGTAATAGAATATGAGAAAAATAATAAAGATAGTAAATCAATAAAAATTCAAGAAATTACGCAAAATGTAAATACACCAATAAAAAGAAAAAAGCTATCTTATAATGAACAAAGAGAATATGAAAATCTTCCAAAAGAGATTGAAAAACTAGAAGATGAGATGCAAACCTTAAATAATTGTTTAATGGATCCATTTTGTTATGAAGAAAAAGGGATAGTTACTGTTTCAAAAGAGTTGGATGATGTTTCTAAAATTTATAACACAAAAGTTGAAAGATTTTTAGAATTAGAAGAGATAGTTGAAAGTTTAATTTAGATAAAATCAATACATAAAGTTTACAATAGATAAAAAAGGGAAAACATGAGTTTAAAAGATACATTAAAAGCAGATTTAAAAGAAGCAATGAAAGCAAAAGAGATTGTAAGAAGAGATGCAATTAGAGCCATAAATACTATGATTAAACAAATTGAAGTAGATAAAAGAAAATATTTAAATGATGAAGATATAATCAAACTAATTTTAAAAGGTGTAAAACAAAGAGAAGATGCTATTGTTCAATATAAAAGTGCATCAAGAGATGATTTAGTTCAAATAGAACAAGAACAAATAGATATATTTTCAAACTATTTACCAAAACAACTAAGTGATGAGGAACTTGAAATTGCAATTGCTGAAATCATAAGTGAAGTTGGAGCAACATCAATGAAAGACATGGGTAAAATCATGAATCCAGCAAAACAAAAAGTTGGAGCAACTGCTGATGGTAAAAGAATCAACAATATGGTAAAAAAACTACTAGGATAAAATTATGGCTACAACTGATGATATTGTAAAAAAAACACTAATTAATCTAACTAATAAATCTATTCATGCAACACCTAGGGCATATGCAAAAGAGTATTGCAATGTTGCACATAGTATTAATTTTACAGTTGATGAATGTTTACGATTTGAAGAAATTCTAAAGCAGTTAAGTGAAGATGAAAAATTTGAAGTAGATATAAATGGTATTGAAACATTTTATGATTTAATACCTTTACTTTTAAAAAGAGTTAGTAAAGAAAATATAAATAATATGGCTTCAATTATAAGTGAATCTTTACAACCCTCTATATCTATAAATTTAGATGAAGAACTACATAAATTTTCGATAAAAATTGGTAATTCTCCTGAACTATTATTTGAAAATGATATTCAAAAAGAGATTAAAAAGTTTATTGAAAAAAGGATAAATTTAGATAAAACAGAACTAAATAAAAAAGCAAAAGAGATTGCTCAAGTTATAACGGTAATGACAAAATTTTTATCTGAAGCAATTCATACTAACTCCCAAGGATCATCAAATATATCAGAAATTGCAAAAGATATAGAATCATTAGATACTTCAAATCCTGAACATCTATCTGTAATGCAAGGAAAATTGGTAAATGCTGCAAAATCAATTGAAACTGCTATGACTAAAAGTACTAATACTTTAAAAAATGGTCAAGATAAAGTTCAAATATTAGAAGCAAAAATACAACAACTTGAAAAAGAACTTGATACTTCTAAAAAAGAGAGTGAATTTGATCATCTTACTGGAGTACTTACTAGACGAGCTTATGATAGATATGCACAAAAAATAGATGACAATTTCAATAGAAATAAAGTTGATTTTGCAGTTATATTTTTTGATATTGATCATTTTAAAAAAGTAAATGATACATATGGTCATGATGCTGGAGATGTTGTGCTATCAACATTTGCAAAAGTATTACAAAGAAGTACTAGAGATCTTGATGTAGTTGGAAGATATGGTGGAGAAGAATTTATATCTTTAATACATTTTAATGATATAGAAGAGATAAAAACATATGTTTCAAGAGTAAAAGCAATAGTTACAGAACATAAATTTAAGTATGATAATTTAAAAATACAAATAACATTTAGTGCAGGAGTTACATTAAGAAGTCAAAATAAATCTTACAATGATACTGTAAAAAAAGCGGATGAATTATTGTATCAAGCAAAACAAACTGGTAGAAATAAAATTATTTTTAAAGATGGAACAACTCTTTAAAATTATTTTAAAGATAAAGATAAAAATAAAAATAATCCTAAACTAAATACTAATAATGAGCCTATCATCTCTAAAAGATAGGCTTTAGAACTTAAAACCCCTTTTGATTTTTTATTAATTGCAATTGATAATATACCAGCTGTTGAAATGGTAAGTCCCATTCCTATACTCATTGTAAGTGCAGCTAATATGCCCAAAATATAATGATTTAACATAATACAAAAAAGTACAATAGTCATAACACCAGGACAAGGTACAACCCCTGCACTAAAAGCAACTGCATATTCACTTTTATTTTGTTTACTTATTTTTTCTTCTTTTGATTTTCTATTAATAAATGCTTCATAAATTAAATATAATCCTACTAGCATAATCATAACTGCAGATATTTGCATAGCAATATTAGTGAAATCGTTAAAATTTCTTCTAAACATTGTTTTTAAAATAAAAAATATTCCAAATGTAAATATAAGTGCTGATATTGCATGAATAATTGATATCATATATCCCATCTTAAATGCTTTTTTATAATCACTTTTATTTGAAGTAAAATAAAATGCTACCAATGCTTTACCATGACCTGGACCTGCTGCATGAATTAATCCATACAAAAATGCAATTGCCAAAATTGTAATAGATACTGTGATATTATTTTCATCGTTTAAACTTCTAATTGTTGTAGAAATATATCTATTTAGCTCATACTGCCACATTATAAGTTGTTGTAATAGCTGATTATATAGTTCCATTATTTTATCTCCAATCTATATCCAAAATAAAAATCATTATCCAAATCACTAACTTTAGCTTTGGCACCTTTTATTTTTACAAATTCTTTTTTTAATATCATTGCTACAAAAAAATCTTCATCTCCAAAATCAAATTTTAAATTTTTGATTGAATATTTAGAATCTACATCAAATTCATAAACTGCTTTATTATTACGAATACTTGCTCTAAAATTTTTTGGTTTTATTGTATTTTGAATTTTGTTATTTATTTTTACATCTGTATAAAAATTATAATCAACTAAAGGTTCAAAATAATTCTTTCTAATAAAATCATTCTCTTTTTTATCTATTTTAGCATTTCCATTTTGGTCAAACTCCATAATAAGCATAGCTGAAGACATATCATCTAGTACCCATTTAAAATGGAGTTTACTAATTTTGTGCTTTTTTACTTCTATTGTTGGAAATACTTCAATAAAAGTATGAGGATGAGCAAATAATATATTTACAAAAAAAGTTAGAATAATAAATTTTTTAAACACTAATTTTCCTCATATATTTTATAAAATCAATTCTAACATAATAAATATGAGTATTATGTTAAGTAAAAAAATGGTAAAATGCGCTATATATAAGATTAAGGAAGAATAAATGACTATAGTTACAGGATCAACAACAGCTATAATAACACCATTTAAAAATGGTAAATTAGATGAGCAAACATACGCTAAACTTATCCAAAGACAAATTGATAATGGTATAAATGCTGTATGTCCAGTTGGCACCACAGGTGAAAGCTGTACACTTAGATTTGATGAGGATATTAGATGTATAGAAATTGCAGTAGAAGTTTGTAAAGGTACAAATACAAAAGTGCTTGCAGGTGCAGGTTCAAATGCAACACATGAAGCAATGAGAATAGCACAACAAGCACAAAAGCTTGGAGTTGATGCAATATTTTCAGTATCTCCTTACTACAATAAACCATCTCAAGAAGGTTTATACCAACACTATAAAGCAATAGCCAACAGTGTTCCAGACCTAGGACTTATGCTTTATAATGTACCAGGAAGAACTGGTATAGATATCAATACACCTACAGTAAAAAGACTATTTGATGACTGTACTAATATGTATGGTATAAAAGAAGCATCTGGAAGTTTAGATAAAATAGTAGAACTTCATAAAGCAATGCCTGATCTTAAAATACTAAGTGGAGATGATGCTACTGATTTTCCTACATTAGTTGCTGGTGGAGCAGGAATCACTTCTGTTACATCAAATTTACTACCTGATATGAAAAGTGCTCTTACATCTAAAGCATTAGAAGGAAACTTTGAAGAAGCAAGAAAGATTCATGAAGAACTTTATGAAATCAATCAAGTATTATTCTGTGAAGCAAATCCTATAGCGATAAAAGCAGCTATGTATATTGCAGGACTAACTGAAACTTTAGAATATAGACTTCCATTAACTCAACCAAGCGTTGAAAATATGAAAAAAATTGAAAAGGTTATGGAACTTTATAATATCGTAAAATAAGCTTTTTAGCTTATTTTAACCTTTTTACTTCCCTTTTAAAAAGTCTATGAACTTTTAAACTATCATCTAACTCTATATCATTTATAATATACTCAACTAATAAATTTGCCAAATAAGGTGCAAGTACAAAACCTCTACCCCCAACACCATTTAATATAAACATATTTTTATATTTTGAATATCTCGAAGGGTTTACATTTGTTCCATTTTTCATATAAGGGAACTCTTCGAGTGTTTTTTTTGAATCTACTATAGAACCAAGAAGAGGAAAGTAATCAACACTAGAAGCTCTTGCTCCCCCTATTTCTTGTATAACTTTTATATCTTTTATATCTAAAATATTACTAGCTTTTTCAAGTAATATATCTGTATCGGTCTTATTAGTCTTTTTATCTTCTACAAATCTATGATGAGTTGCTCCTATTGATGTAATATAAGTACCTTTATTTTTTTGTTTAGTTCTTGAAACTGAACACTCTTTATGATAGTTATGACTTATACAAGTTGTAGTTTCTACAACTATTCTTTGTCCCCATACTGGTCTAATGTTTAAATAAAATTCATCAAGTAAATCCAAACTATATCCAGTAGTAATGATAATATTTTTTGCTTTGTATTTTGAATTTATTACCCATAAATCATTTTCATACTCTAAAGTTTTTACTTCATAATTTAAAAGCTTCTTTATATTATTTGTAAGCTCTTTACATATCATATAGCTATTTACAACACTTGCATCTTTAAAAAAGTAGCCATCTTTATCAATTGTATAATCAAACTCAATATAAGGTCTATAGCTTTGAAACTTTTTTTCATCTTCAATATCTTTTGGAATTCTTGTAGTACCACACATATCAATATATTTGTTTGTATTTGTTTTATAGAAGTTATTTGAGTAGTTAAGAGCTGTAGTGACTAAATCTTTAAAAGGGTTAGGTTTTCCTAATAATGGGGATAAAAATGCTCCAGCAGCTCCACTAGCACCTTTTGCAACATCTTCAAGTTTATCAATAAGTAGTATTGAATTTGTATATTTACTTAAAGCATGAGCTGTAGTACTACCTGCAATTCCAGCGCCTATTATTATATATTCATACTTTGTATTCATTTATTACCATAAAGATTGTGTTTCATAGTCATCTTCACTTTTAAGTGATTCTATATAAGTATTACTATCATAATCTATATGAAGTATAAAATTATCTATATTGATTGATTGTTCTATATTATGTCTATTAAGGCTAACAGACTCACTATAAGTGATAAGATCATTAAGATAATATTCACTCATAGATGGTGCAATATTAAATATTGCATTATGTAATTCTTCAAATTTACTAATTGTAAATATTGAAAATAATTTATTTGGCTCTACTAAATAAGTCAAGCTACTATCTGTTATTTAGTCCATTTAGAAGAGATTCCATTCTTCCTAAATCTATTTTATTTGTTGATTCTGCATTATCATCATTGTCATCTAATTTAATATCTAAAATACTATCCAATGAATTATCTTCATTTTCTTCTTCGCTATCATTTTCTTCAGATATATTATCTATTACATCATTTTCAGCTGTAGTTTTAACTGAAGAAGGAGTTGATAGTAAAGATTGTATTTTACTTAACATTCCATCCATTTTACTATCTTGTTTTTCACTATTATCATTAAAATCTGATAATTTATACTCTAAATCAGAATTTTTAGCTTCTAATTCTTTTATATTTTCTTCTAATTTTTCATTTTTTTCTTGTAGCTTTTCATAAGCATCAATTAGTTGAATTAATCCCTCATTTAGTTTTTCAATTGTTTGGCTATTTGTCATTTAAAATTCCTTAATATTATATCTTGTGATTTTATCTAATTTTAACTGATAATTCCATCAATTTTCAATAAAGAATCAACACTTGCATCTCTTGATGCAAAATCTTTAAATAATTGATTCATATCTATACTTCCACCTTTTCCAAGAATAATATCTCTATATTTTAAAGCTAAGTCTTTATCAAAAACTCCATTTTCTTTAAATAGATAAAAAGCATCAGCACTTAAAACTTCTGCCCATTTATAAGAATAATATCCAGCACTATATCCACCTGAAAAAATATGTGCAAATCCATTTTGAAATTTGTTATATTTTGGTGGAATAATTACTGAAAATTCTTTTCTAATTTCATCTAATAAATCTTGAACACCATCTTCATCGACAAGCGTTTGGTAAAGTTTAAAATCAAATAGTGCAAACTCAATTTGTCTTATTGTTGTAAGCGCAGATTGAAAGTTTCTTGAATTAATAAGTTTATCAATTGCTTCAAGAGGTAATACCTCTTTTGTAACATGATGTTTTGCAAATATTTGAAGTACCTCTTTTTCATATGAAAAGTATTCTAAAAATTGAGATGGAAACTCTACTGTATCCCATGCAACACCATTAATACCACTTACAAATGGTTCTTTTACATTTGTAAACAGATGATGTATAGCATGTCCCATTTCATGAAATAAGGTTACTACATCACTATGTCTTAACAGTGATTTTTGATTATTACTAGAAGATGGAAAGTTACATACAACAAAAGCACTAGGAAGTTGTTTTTTACCACAAACATCATAATTATTGTGCCAGTTATGCATCCATGCACCTCCCCTTTTCTCTTCTCTAGCTTCTAAATCTAAATAAATTTTTCCAACAATTTTATTTTCTTTTAGTAAGTTATAAACTTTAACTTTATCATTCCATGATTTTTCATCAATTTGTTCAAATTTAATTTCAAATATTTTATATATAAATTCAAATAATCCATTTACAGTTGAATCTTGTTCAAAGTAAGGTTTATAAAACTCTTCATCGATACTATATTTCTCATTTTTAAGCTTTTCACTATAATAAGCTAAATCAAAACTATCTATATTTTTTACACCATCTAATTTATAAGCTAACTCTTCAACCTCTTTAAGTTCTGCAATTGCACCATCTTTAGATGCAAATGCTATTTTTTCTAAAAACGATATAACATCATCTTCACTTTTTGCCATTTTAGTTGAAATCGAATATTGTGCATAGTTTTCAAAACCTAATATATTTACTTTTTCATTTTTAAGTTTTAGTATTTTTTCAATAAGCTTTCCATTTTGAGGTGCTCTTGTACAGTATGCTTTATATATCTCTTCTCTTTTTTTAGAAGATGAACCATAAGTAATATATGAAATGTATGATGGCATTTGAAGAGTAAACTTGTATTTTGTTTCATTAGTTTTTTCATCAATAAATTTAGCTGACTCTAAATCTGAAGAAGGTAATTCTTTAACTTCTTCTTCATTACAAATCATCTCCCAATCATTTGTAGCATCTAATAAATTTTGAGAAAATTCTTTACTGAGCTCTCCTAATTCAAGATTTATTTTCTCTAATCTTTCTTTTTTTTCATCATCAAGTTGACAACCACTTAATTCAAAATCTCTAATTTCATTTTCTAAAACTTTAAGTTGTTCAATATTTAAAGACCCTTTATACTTATCCTGTATATCTTTTAAAGCCCTATAAATATTATCATTTTGAGAAAGTTGTGTTCCGTAAATTGAAATCAATGGTAAACATTCACTATATACTTTTTGTGTTTGTTCACTGTTACAAACACTATCTAAATGAAAAATAGGAGTTAAAAATACTTCAAGTTCTTCCCCCATGAGTTGAAATGGAACAACAAAATTATCATATATTTTATCTTCTATACTTAATAATTCTTCTAATATTTTTTTATTATTTTCAATTATCTCTTCTAATTTCTTTGCACTATTTTCAAACTCTTTTATTTCAAATTTATCTATCATCTTTACCCTTATTTTAAAAATAAAAAAAGATTGTGTAAAAAACACAACCTTTTTTATATTTGTTTTATTATTTAATTATTTTATCGTCTTTTACCTGAGGAAAAGTCAGAAATATATGATGCTATCTCATCTAAAGAACATATATCTTTAACTCCACCTTTTTGTATTGCTTGTTTTGGCATACCAAATACTACACAAGACTTTTCATCTTGTGCAACTGTATATGCATTGTTATCAAATAATTCTTTCATACATAAAGCTCCATCATCACCCATACCAGTCATAATAACAGCCATTGCTCCCCCGCCTACCACATTATTTAAACTTCTAAACATTAAATCAACACTTGGCTTATGTCTTGATACTTTAACTACATCTAAAAGCTTAGTATAATATGCCGATCCTCTTTTTTCTAAAGTAAGGTGTTGATTTCCAGGTGCAAGATAAGCATGCCCTTTTTGAAGTAACATACCATCTTTTGCTTCACAAACATTTACTGATGAGTTATTATTTAACCTTTGAGCAAATGAATTAGAAAAACCATAAGGGATATGTTGTGTCATAATAATAGGAGGTAAATTTGAACCTAAAGTTTTAAATACTGTTAATAATGACTCTACTCCACCAGTTGAAGATCCTATACCTATTACTTTAGATCCAGGAAGCATAGCTGGAGTTGATGGTAAAACTTCATCAGGATGAACTTTTCTCTCTACTCCATCTTTCATTAGTGTATTTGTTTTAGAAAGTTGTTTTTCTAAAGGTTTAATAGCTTTTGGTTTTTTAAGAGTATATCTTTTTAGTAAAAAAGTCAAACTTAATAAATTATCTTTAATTCTATCACCAAAAGATGCAATAGATTCACCTAATGCAGGTTTTTCAACAAATCCAACTGCTCCATCATCAAAAATACTATTTCCTCTCGCACCCTCACTTGAAATAACAACAGCAGGCATTGGATGAAGTTTCATTAAGTTTCTTAAAAAAACAGCTCCATCCATTTTTGGCATATTAAGATCTATTGTAACTAAATCAGGTTCAAGTAATTTGATTTTTTCTCTTGCTTCATAAGCATCGTTTGCAGTATCAACTACTTCAAAATCATCAATTCTATTAATCATATCTTTAATAACTCTTCTCATAGAAGCAGAATCATCAATTACTAATACTGTATACATTTATTATCTCCCATAAATCTTACTAAAAAAGTGTTATTTCCATATCTTCTTTATTTTTATCATCTACTTCAAAAATACCAGTACCTGATACATATTCTGAAATAGCTGGTTGTCTTGTAGAAATTTCTTGTTGTAATTTTTTCTCTTCTGCTATCACGTTTGTTGTAGTATTTGAACTATTAACAGTTTTAATAAAAGTTTCAAAAGAGTTAGCAAGTAGTATTACCCGCCCTTCTGTTCCTCTTGTATGATTTGAAATAATTCTAAATCCTTCTGAAGCACAAAAATCCATAGCAAACTCTACATTTCTATGACCTATACTCTTACCTGAAAGATTTACATTTACTATATCTCCACCACCAGATATTTTTACAGCCATATTTTCTTTTCTACAACCAAGTTTATACATCTCATTTAACATAGCCTCAACCGAATAAAGACCATATTTCATATCTTCATTTGAATTTGAAGTTGCAGGTAATAAAAAATGATTCATACCTTTTATTTTTAAACTTTTATCATAAAACATAATTGCAACACATGAGCCTAGAAGTGTTTTAAAAGCAATATTTTCATCATCTTTAACTACTGCAAACTCACCACCAATAACAGTATGGGTTTTATAGCCTTTTACTATTTGAGTAATTCTAGATACTGATACTTTTTCAATACTACCATCTTTGTGTCCCAAAGTGACCATTTATATCTCTTTTTGTTTTATAAATATATTTTGCCCTACTCTTTTTGAGTAATTTATTAAATCTTGAGGAGATTCTGAATGTCCAATATAAAGTGTTCCACCAATTTTAAGATGTCTAAATAATTTTTTTAATATTAAATTTTGATCTTCAGTTGAAAAATAAATTAATACATTTCTGCAAAAAATTACATCAAATTGGTTATTTTCAAAAGGATAGTTTTTATCATTTAAATTCATTTGAGCAAATGTAATCATATTTTTTAAATCATCATTTACTTTTATAAGTATTTCATCACCAATAATATTTTTTTGAACTCGTCTTTTAAAATATTTTTGTGGTTTTATCCAATCTGGAAACTCTTTTGAACTTTTTTGATATCTATATACACCATTTGCTGCAGTTTGAAGTACTTCTGTATCAATATCTGTTGCCATTATAGATGCTTTTATACCACGTCCTGCTTCTTTAACAGTCATTGCCATAGAATATGGCTCTTCTCCTGTTGAAGCAGCTGAACAAAACATTTTAATCTCACTTGATGGAGAAAAATTAGCTAAAACTCTATCTCTTAAATCAAGAAAATGGAAATCTTCTCTAAAAAAATGTGTTTTATTTGTTGTAAATGTATTAATAAATTCTGTTACAAATTTATCTTCTTTTTCAATTTGATTTAAAAGTTCGTCAATATTTCCAGAAAAATTAGCATTTCTTTTTAATTTATCAAGACGATTTGTAATCATAATATCTTTATTTTCTGCAAGAGTAATACCAGTAAGAGAATAAAGTATTTTTTTTACTCTCTCATGAATTTGTTTTTGATCTACCATATTATGAAACTCTTTTATTTAGAGATATATCTCTTGCTCCACCATGGTCAAAACTTTTTTGCACTTCAATTAATCCAACAATATCTAAAATAAGTCCAATACTACCATCTCCTCTTACAGTTGCAGCACCTATTCCTTCAACTGCTCTAAAATTTTTATCTAAAGGCTTAACAACAACTTGATGTTGATGTAAAAATTCATCAATAAACATTGCAATTTTTGTAGATCCAGATTTAACAACAATTAACATACCTTCTTCAAGTACAGTATGCTTAGGTTCAACATCAAATAATTGATAAAGTCTAACAACAGGTATAAACTCTTCTCTTAGCATAAGTAAATCTTGTGTACCATCACCAATTCTTTTAATCATATCAGCAGTTGGTTGTAAAGATTCTACAATTGAACTTAGTGGTAAAATATATTTCATATCACCAACAGCAATATCAAGTCCATCAAGAATAGCAAGAGTAAGTGGCAACATAATAGTAATAGTTGTACCAACTCCCATTTCTGTATCAAGTTTAATAATTCCACCTAATTTAGCAATATTTGTTTTAACAACATCCATTCCAACACCACGACCAGATATTTCTGTTACTTCTTCAGCTGTACTTAATCCTGCACCAAATATTAACATAGCTTTTTCGTTATCGCTCATTGTATTATATTGATTTTCATCAATAGCACCATTTTCTAAAGCTTTATTTGCAACAACTTCAAAGTTCACACCTTTTCCATCATCATTGATTGAAATAATCATTTGACCATTTGCTTGCTCTGCAGAAATCAAAATGGTTCCTGTTTCATTCTTACCAGCTGCTTTTCTTTCTTCCGGAGTTTCTAGACCATGATCAAGTGAATTTCTAATAATATGCATCAAAGGATCTGTAAGTCCTTCAATCATTGCTTTATCAATTTCAACACTATCTCCATCATGTTTAAAGTCAATTTTTTTATTTAACTTTTTAGAGATATCTCTTACAACTTTTGGAAATTTAGAATAAATAGATTCCATAGGTACCATACGAATACTCATTATTGAATCTTGCATCTCTCTAATATGACGCTCTAGTAACTCTAATCTTTCTAAAACTGAAGATCTAGTTTTATTATCTTCAATAGTTGTAGAATATTGTGTAAGCATAGCATTTGTAATAACTAAATCCCCAACATTATTCATTAAATTATCAATTTTATCTAAGTTTACTCTAATATTGTTTGCTGCTGCTGATTTTTTAACTGGTTTTTCTTTAACCTCTTTTTTTGCAACAGGTTTAACAGTTTTAACTGGAGCTGGTGCTGTAACTTCTTTTGTTTTTTCAACAACTTCTGCTATTTTAGGTGTATCAAATGATGCATCAGGAGTAATTGAATCAGAAGTATCAAAGAATCCAAAGTCATCAGATTCATCTAAATCATTTTCTAGACTATCTTCATTAAAGAATCCATATGATTTAGATTTAGCAGATTGTCCAGAACCTTCACTAGTATTTGACGGTGAATTAATACCCGTTCCATCAAAATATCCACATGTAGCATTTGACATATCAGCATTAGTAGTCTGAGTTTCAGTAGATGTACTTTCAGCAGTTGTTGTTTCAACAGTAGTTGTAGTTTCTTGAACTGGTGATGAAGATGCAGCTGGTGCATTACCACTTGCGTATCCTCTAATTATTTTAAGAAGCTCTTCAGACATTTCAGTAAAATTTTCTCTATTAATTTCACCATCACATTCCATTTGAAGAATCTCTTTCATAACATCTAAACCATCGATTAAAGTTCCTGCCATCTCTGGTATAAATTCAATTTTGTGATTTCTAAGATTATCCATAAGATTTTCTACATCATGAGTAAATTCTGCAAAGTACGCTAATTCTACAGATGCTCCACTACCTTTTAGAGTATGTACATCTCTAAAAAGTTGACCCATCTCTTCTTCTGTTAAAGAACCAT
>Ga0256826_1000741_pt1 | contig 20045 bp, 19 predicted proteins | sample CV79metaG_FD_185975 | JGI IMG/M metagenome (GOLD analysis project Ga0256826, IMG submission 185975) | Hydrothermal vent microbial communities from East Pacific Rise, Pacific Ocean - CV79 | ecosystem: Environmental > Aquatic > Marine > Hydrothermal vents | place: Pacific Ocean: East Pacific Rise...
GTTCGAATCCCTCTACCCCATCCACTCTTCTTAATCTTTCATCAATTTTCTAAAAGAACATATCGTCATCATCAATATCGGAAACTCTTGTTTTTTTTGTGTATGTTCTACTAGTGTTAGGATTATCTGTTTTAAAGAAACTCAGGTATTCATCTATCTCTATATCTGCCACTTTAACCTCTGCTGCTACATCATCAACATCATTTGCAAACTCACCATTTTCAAATGATAATGCTGCCATAAACTGGATTTTTTCAACGATAGAAATTATCTGTGTCTGCATACTCAGCATACTTGTTTGTGAACTCTCCGAAATATTTACACTCTCTTCAATACTATCACTCATAACAACGAACTCTTCTTTTATCTCGGCACCATATACAACTAGACTCTCGACAACATCTTTATTATTATCTATCTGTTGTGTCGCATCTCCTACTGATTGAATTAAGATAGAGATAGATGAATCAATCTCGTTAATAGCTTTGTTTGTACGTTCTGAGAGTTTTCTAACCTCTTCAGCAACCACGGCAAAACCACGACCATGTTCACCGGCACGAGCAGCTTCTATAGCAGCATTAAGTGCTAGAAGGTTTGTCTGCTCAGATATATCACGAATAACTGTTGTAATCTCTCTAAGGGAGTCTATATCTGTTATAAGCTTACCAAACTCTTCACTAATAGTCTCAGCACTCTCTTGTGTAGTTGAAATACTATCTACTATAGTATCTATTTTAGAAGAAGCAGTATTGAGTACTTCTGAACTCTTTTGGTTTATCTCAAGTATTTTTCCAGAACCATCTACATTTGTATCAAGTAGACCTCTTACTTCATTAAGATCATCCATAGTGCTTTTTGCAATGTCTCCAGATTCTGTGGTTTTTGAACGAAGCTGATGAGTCAGAGATAGTAGTTCACTCGCTAAAATAGACTGGTAGTAACTACTCCCTTTAATATTTACAATAGTTTTATGCATTTTATTTAAAAATGAATTCATATCGATACTTATACATCTAAATTCATCTTTAGCTTCTAATACTGGTAGCTCTTGTGTTAAATCACCATCACCTTCACTTAAGTCATGTGAAACCTCTTGTATCTTCCTTGCATTACCAAGAACGGTTCTTCCTGTAAAATAGTTAAGTACTACCAAAAGTAAGATAGCTCCTCCTAGTAAAAAAGAAAAATAAAGTATAAAGTGTGCATTCATTTCATCAAAATAGTCTGCTTTATTAACACCAGGAACTACCCAAGCATCCATTTTCTCTATATATTCAAATGCTGCTAACTTCTCTTGACCTGTCGTTACAGAATGGTACTCGTAAGTCCCACCCTCTTTATGAGAGATAATATATGAACCATAATCTGTATGTCGTAAGTTCTTTCCCTCTTTTTTTGGATGAACGAGAAGAGTTCCATCACTTCTTATGATGTAAATATAACCAGTTTTTCCAACTTTCATAGAGTGTATCATATCTCTAAACTCATCATTAATAGTCACTGCATCAGATGAAGAAGCAATATAATCAATACCAACTTTAAGTGTCTTAGCAATATTTGAAACATCACTAACCATGATTTTTTTAATACTTGTTACTGCTAAATAGTAGGCAACAACTAAGATGACAATAAGAGAGACAATAGAAACTAAAAGATTAATGATGAATTTTGATTTAATTGATTGAAACATTGCTAAGCCTTAGTTAATAATAATATTTATTTATAATACTTAATTTTAGATAAGAAAGTTCTTTTAAGAAAGAAGTTTATGCTATTATTTTATACTTTATTTTTAAGAGAGACATTACATGAACGATACAACAGACATAGTAACATTAAGTGTTAGAATAGGGATATTTGTGATAATAGTAGGGATATTTTTCTTTGTATTAAAGAAGAAGGACACAAAAGAGAAGTAACTCTCTTTTGTTATTTTAACTTACCATTTCCATAATGTTTAAATAGATAATCAGTTACAGTTTTAGCATCTTCTTCCATGATAGGTGCTTTAAAATGTGTTACCATTTTATCAACTTTCTTTCTCCAAAAGTTACGAGACTGAGGACCTTGGTTTATGATATAACCAAAAGAGTGACACATAAGACAGTTTGCTTGAACTGCATCAAAACCTTTTCCCATCTTAATCTGATAAGAGATATAAGGAACTTCTACATCTCCATTAACTTGTGCAAAAAGAGAACCAAACGCGAGTGTACATATTAATAATATTTTCTTCATCATAACTCCTTATACCACTTCAACTTCAACAACATCGATACCATTGTATTTGTATCCACCATGATTCCACACTATGTCTTTAGATAAAGGTTGTTCATCACCTAAACGATTAATCGCTTTTGCCATGATATTTACTTTACCATACTTAGTTGGCTTATATGCATATCTAAACTCTGTAAAGGCATACCGACCATTCTCTTGTTTTAGAAGTGCTTCATCCCAAGTTTTTCCCTCATCAGTAGAAATCATTACTTTACGAATACCATGTCCATCATCAAAGGCTACACCACGAATAACTAAGTGCGCATTATGATAAACCTTCATGCCTGGTTCAGGATAACCAATAAATGATTTTACATTCATATTTGTAATTGGTTTAGTTGTTTTAAAATGATGTTCAGGTGTTTCACCCTCTGTTTCATTATCAGGAACTCTATATGCCATATCCATGAAGAAAAGAGATTTGTACTTATCTGTTACAGTAATATTACTTAGCATTTTAACCCAGCTATCTGAGTAATATCCTGGAAGAACTAAACGAAGAGGAAAACCATTTAGGTATGGTAAATCTTCACCATTCATCTCATAAGCAACAATAACATGATCATCTAATTCTGTAAGTTCTAACTCTCTTACAAAGTTTGGTGTTTCATAATAAGCTGCTTTTTCAAGACCGTTAAAACCAATCCAATGAGCATCTTTTTTAAGTCCCGCTTTATTGAGAAGGTCACTTAAACGTACACCTTTCCACTTAGCACAACCCATAGCACCACTACCCCATTGAATTCCTCCAGGAATTGGAGTAAATGCAGAACGGCTATTTCCACCACATTGAAGTACTGCTGTTACTTCAACTTGCTCAAAATCAGATTTTAACTCTTTAAGTGTAATACTAATTTCTTTATTTACAAGACCATTAATTTTTATAGTATATGAATCTAATTCAATTTTTGTTGGAATATCAGGAAGGTGCCATCTCACAAAAAATTCATCATTTGCAGTAATACCCTTAGCAAATACACTTCTAGGTGCTTCTAAAAGTGGTGGTCTATCTGAGTAAGTAATCATTGGACGCTTTTCTGGAAATGCCATTGTTGACACTTTCCGTCCATTATTTGGTTGGTGTGTTTGAGCAGCCGATAGGCTTGTACCCATTATCGCAGCTGACGCGATGATTGAGGTTTTAAAAAATTCTCTTCTTTGCATAAAGTGTCCTTATAAAATTTATTATTAGTCTTATTATATCTTCTTTATTTTAAATGTAGTTAAACTAAACAAAATAATTTTCTTACTTAGCCTTGTAGTAATGTCCCTTCTGAGGTTCACGGATAATTCCTTGAGCCGAGTTCATCTTAATAGGTAGTGTTTGAGTATGTCTAGCACTTGCAGCTTTAAAAACTGCAAAATGTAAATGTGGACCACTTGAATAACCTGTATTTCCAGAATAGCCTATAGCTTCACCCTTAAATATTTTTTCACCTACAACAACTAAGACACCTTTGTACTCGAGATGATAATACGTAGCAAAAGTTCCATCACTATGTAAAATTCTCACAAAATTACCACTACTAGCAAACTTTTTCTCATAACCACCGACATTTGAGTTAGACTTCGTTTTCACGACTATACCATCTCTCGCAGCATATATTTTAGTTCCTTTAGGCATTGGAAAGTCTATAGAGTAAGCTGATCTACCTTTATGTGTTTTGAGTCCATTATACCCTTGGCTTACAATATGAGAAGTTCCTTTTTTAAAAGGAAGTCTATATATATAATTATCATCATGTACTGCATCTTTAGAGCCCATTGTCCAACTATATTTATAACCATAGTAAGACTTTCCAGAAAGTAGTTTTAAGGTTGTGTAAGGGAGTGTAGTATTCGAAGGAATAACAAATTCATCAGGTAAATGATTTGCAGGCTTAATATTTATGTACTTAGGTATAACTTTTAGGGTAACAGCATACATATTGTGATTTACGAATTTAACATCAATTTTATTGTTTTTTCTAGATATGAGAATTTTGACTTTTTTCTTAGACTTCTTCTTTGAATTTGAGTTATAAGTTGACTCTATAATTTCTGCTTTAAAGAGTTTTTGAGTATCTACTATAAGTTGAGAGTTCTGAACACTTTTATCCAGTACTGCACAACTCTCTTTTTCTCGATTTTTTGAGTAAAATTCAATAGCCTTATTTAAAAGATTTCTATTGTTAAACAGTCCATCAAAGGCATAGGATGTAAGTTTTATGAACTTATCATAATCATTATCATCTATAGATTTTTCAATACATTCATGTAGTTTATGAAGAAGTTTTGAGTACTGCTTTTGAAGTTTTCTAAGTTTCTTAAGATAAGCAACCATAAACTTCTTCTCTCTAAGTTTATCTGCCTTGTAACCCATCAAAAGTAGTTCATTAGAAGCTTTTTCATAAGCTTCTATTTCAAAATGTAAATTTGCTATATCTTTGTACTTAGAAAAAGGTTTTACACTAGAGTAAAGAGGATTACCTAGTTGTGAAAATGTTCGAGGAAACTCTTGTGCTGATAAAGTTATTAAGAGTAGAAGTATAGAAAGAAGAAATTTAAATACCATCAATATACTTCGGTACTAAACCTTTTATTTTTTTATATATCCGCTCAAAGTCTGTTGAGTAAACTCTGGTGTCTCCAATACTTGTTATGAAGTTCGTATCACGTTCAAAACGAGGTACTAAATGCATGTGCACGTGTTCTGCTATCCCTGCTCCACCTGCCTTACCAAGATTCATCCCTATGTTAACACCATGAGCACCAAAACCCTCTTTTAAAAGCTTTACACCTTTTTGAGCTAAGGCAGACATATGTAACCAAGTCTCACTAGACAACTCTTCAAGACTATCTGTATGCAGATGAGGGATAATCATAAAATGTCCAGGAGTATAAGGATACTTGTTCATCACCATAAAACAAAACTCATCTCTATAAAGAATATGAAGGTCACTATCTTCTTCTTTATATGTGCTAATGTGACAAAAGACACACCCCTCTATTTTCTTCCCGGCGACATATTCATCTCTCCAAGGAGCATACAGTATATCTTTCATAAGATTATTTAATCATATCATCAAGATGTCTAAAGAGCTCTTGTGATGCGTTCTCTGTATCAGCGAATAATTTAATAATATCATCATTACTTATTGGTGTTTTACTCTCCATACTGTTCATTACTTTTGCAATATTTTTATGGACTCTATCATGAGGTTCTTTAAGTGCTATAAACGAACTATTCGTACCAAACTGTGCTTTACCGGTACCTGCATACCATTTACCTACATTACAAGCATTATGATCACCAAGTTTTGAATCTGCCTTACCCTCAAACACAGAAGAGTATGTATAGTTTTTGTAAATAATATGGTCTAGTTTAGCCATATTTGCAAATAGCTCTTGACCAATAAGAGTATTTTCTACTTTTATCTGATCAACCTTAGTTACCATTTCATGAAGAGTATCTTTAAAGTTATCTAAGGTATCTTGAGAAGCATGTGCTTGAGATTCTATTTTTTCACTATTTTCTGACATACTCAGTGAGTTTTGTTTGAGTACACTTATGTTAGCTTCAACTTCGCTAGTAGCTTTTTGTGTTCTCTCTGCAAGTTTTCTTACTTCATCAGCAACAACAGCGAAACCACGACCATGTTCACCTGCACGAGCAGCTTCTATAGCAGCGTTTAGTGCTAAAAGATTTGTCTGATCAGAGATATCTTTAATAAGTGCAATAACGTTAAATATCTCTTCAACATTTGAGTTTAACTGCTCAGATGAACTACGTGACTCACTTATCATCTCTGTAATATTGGACATACTTACAATAATTTCATCTGTTGAGTTTGTTACTTCTTGTATTACAGTTGCTGTTTCATCATTAAGCTTATTTACATCATTTACATTTTCAACATTCTGTTCCATACTATTTCTAAGGTTGTCTGCATTGTTAATGGCACCCTCTATCATTCCATGAGAAAGAGTTAATGTTAAGTGGTTTTTATTTAAGCTCTCTTCAACTTTAAGTGTCGACTCTTCAGCTTTTAAAGCTTCTTGTGTTACACTTTGTGCTATATCTTGTACTTTATCAAGGAACTTATTAAAACTAGCACTAGCATTTCCTAATTCATCATTAGATAAAATCGGAAGTCTTTTAGACAGATTAGCATCACCTTGAGCTAATTCTGTCGCAACAGTGTTTAAATTTCCTATTGGATCTATAATAGCTCTTTTTATAACAAAGAATAAAAAGATAAGTATAAAAATATCAAGAATAGCCATAATGTAAACTTGTCTGATAAGAGAGTCTTCTGACTTTACTATTACACTCTCAACATTGGACAGCTTATTTCCGATAAGTGCATATCCAACTACATTGCCAGAAAAATCTTTTATAGCTTCAGAAACTATAAAATATTCATCTGTTATCGTAAATGTATTTATATTTGAAATATCTACATTTGAAAGATCTCTAAAAAAATCTTTGTCTATTGTAGACTCTTTTACTGCTAAAGAACAGTTTCCTACTTTTAGTGCACTGTTTAAGGATTTTGATATATTTAAAAACTTATTCTTCATTACTATTACCATATCAAAACCATTGTTTGATTTAGTATCTTTGACTATAGAGTTCAGACCTTGCATAAACTCAACTGAACCTAAATACTCTCCACCTACGATAATAGGAGCCAGTCCACGAAGAACTAAACCAGCACGACCAAGTTCAATAGCAACTAAAGGTTTTTTCTGGCGTTTAACACTAAGCACTGTATTTCTAAAACCACTTAAGTCATCCCCAAACTTTTTCGTATTCCATGTTCTTAAAAAACTATGTACATTAGCATCATGAATATGCACTTTGATATTTTTATAGTTTGTATATTGTTTGAAGTCTTGAGAGATAGTACTAAGACCACTTATAGCTATCTCTCTATCCCCTTCTTTGAGTGCTCTCACAACATCATAGTTTTTTGAAATATTTATGGCATTTGTTAGACCAATATTTTCTTTAGCTTTTATAGCCTGAGAGTAAACTAAACGAAGACTCTGTTCCTGAGAAGCATATACATCCTTTTTCATCTGATCTATAGAGTAAATATAGTTGACAATAATAATGATAAAACCGATAATAATCGATGCTACTAGAGGAATGTGTACTTTTGTACTGATTGAGAGATTTTTCATGTTAAGCCTTAGAATATAACTGTTGTATTATATTACTATTTGAAGACTTAAACTTATCTATTAATGGTTTATTTTTCTTTCTAAAATTGCTTCTACTGATTCTATTTTTGTTTTTAATCTATTTTCTGTGTTATGACGTATATCAAACTTTAGTGATGAGTAAACTCTTTCACACTCTGATACCTGCGCATAAGCGAGTTCTATGACACTTAGAGCTTCTTTCATACTTGAAGCTTCTATAACAGTACCCATTGGTGTTAGTTGGTAAGGGACTCCCGATTTATCTATGGCATCTATGATTTTACTTACTTGCTTGGAGACAGAAGCTCCACCCTCACGACCATCACTTGAGGTTGGAAACATTGAAAACTCGAGTAGTACACTTAACATTTTTATCCTTTTAGCTATACTTCATTATAATTTTTATTTATAAAATGATTTTATACTATAAAACATTATAAATATTCAATAATCATACACTAAGTCAAAGGGAAAAGAATGAATAAAGTATTAGTACTTGGTCTAGGCATGTTAACATCTGTCTCTATCCTCAATGCAAACTGGATGGGTGCATTAACACCAGATAAGAAAGTTGGAAGTGCATCTATATCAATTGGTCATATAAAGATAGTTGAGGATGTAACACCTTATGTTACTGTCGATTTAGGTGGAAACTACTACTATGATAATGGTCTAATGTGGGGTGCAAACTTTGGTTTAGGTTATGTACATAATCCTAGTGATTTTACTGATAAGAAAACTATGGTTGAACTCGATGGTAAGTTTAAACTTGGGTACTCTTTTGGGGAAACAGCCCGTGGGATTGGAGTATATGGGATAATGGATGTAGCTTATCTACTCTATAATGATGGAGACTTTAACTCTGCTAGTGGATTTGGATATGGTATAGGAACTGAGTATCGTTTTGAAAATGACTACTTAGTAACGATATCTTACACTTTTACAACAATGACCCCAGATACGGGTGCTAAGTTTGACTATAACAAAGCCTTAGTAGGTGTTGGTTACACTTGGTAAACGACACTCTTACAAAAAAGCAAAAACAAGGTCTGGAAAAACAACTACCAAGCCTAGTGCTAAAAGTTGTAACAGTATAAAAGGGATTATTCCCTTATATATTTGCATAGTAGTTACACTATTCCCTGCTGCACCTTTTAAGAAAAAGAGTGATAGTCCAAATGGTGGTGTTAGAAATGAAGCTTGAAGATTCATAGCTATTAACACTGCAAACCATATTGGATCTATTCCAAATGCAGCCATTACAGGAACAAGTATTGGCACTATAATGAAACTTATCTCGATAAAATCTATAAAAAATCCAAGTACAAAAATACTAAGCATAGATACAGCTATGAAAATCCAAACATTACCGATATCTTCACTAAAGAACTCTAAAATCAAGTCACTTCCACCAAGCTCGTTAAACACAAGGCTAAATGCAGTAGCACCGATAAGAATCATAAAAATCATACCAGAAAGTTTCATCGTTTCAAAGAGTGCATACTTAACCATCTGAGTATTTAAAGTTCTGTTAAACGCTGAAAGTACCAAACCACCGACAACTCCAAAAGCAGCAGACTCAGTAGGCGAAGCAATACCAGCGAAGATACTTCCTAAAACACTGACCATGAGAAGTAGAGGTGGGACTATAGCTTTAAGCAAGTCAAAAAAAGTAACTGTTGACTCAATTTTGAGTGCTGGAGCATCACCCGGTTTAAAATATGCACGAATAAGGATGTATGTGATGTAGAGACTCACAAGTGTCAGACCAGGAAGAACTGCACCCATAAATAAATCTCCAACACTCACACTCATAACATCACCTAAAATGATAAGAATGATAGAAGGAGGGATAATCTGACCAAGAGTCCCACTGGCAGCAATAGTTCCACTTGCAAGAGACTTGTCATAACCGGCATTTATCATAAGAGGGAGTGCTATCACACTCATCATCACTACGGAGGCTGATACTATTCCAGTGGAGGCTGCAAGGATGGCTCCAACGATAACTACACTTACACCGAGTCCACCACGGACTCCTTTAAACATTGCACTCATAGAGATTAGAAGTTTTTCCGCCATTCCTGATTTTTCAAGTATTAGCCCCATCATTATAAAAAGAGGGACTGCCATAAGAGTTGTGTTTGTCATGATACCGTAGATACGAAATGGTAAAATATTAAAAACTTCAAAACCTAAGTCAGGAATCAAAAAGGAAAATATCATAGCCACACCACCAAAGGCAAATGCAACAGGAATACCAATAAGAAGAAGGACTAGTGCAACAACAAACATCACTAAGGCTATCATAAACTTCTCCACTTTTTAAACTCTTCAAAAAGAAGAGAAACAGCTTGAAGTGCTAAAAACAGAAAAGATAGAGGCATGAGTGATTTTACTATCCATCTATGAGTAAGTCCACCAGGGTCTGAAGACATCTCTTGTTGGATAAAACTTAGTTCTACAAACCCAATACCTGTATAAAGTATTAAAAATGAGAGTGGTAAAATGAAAAAAACTATAGCAACAATATTTACCAAAGTTTGAATTTTAGGAGAAAACTTATCATAAAAGATATCAACACGAACATGTGCATTATGTTTAAGAGCATAAGCGATACTTAGAAGTATCACTACATCAAAAAAGTGCCATTCTAACTCTTGAAGAGCAGTAGAACCACTTGAAAAGAGATAACGAGCAGTCGCATCATAAACTATGAGAACTACAAGTAACGAGAGTATAAAGGCAGTAAAAAAAGAGGTATATCTACTTATTTTTGAAATCACTACGAAACTCTAAATAAAATTCGGTGCATCATTAGCAAAGAGTATGATGTCCCCTGCTTTAGTTTGGTTTGCTAAAACTGCTGTTAGGCTTGATTTATCAGATAACATTACTACATTTTTGACATTAAGATTTTTCTTAAAGAGTTCAGCGTTTAAAGAGCCTGTCACTATTACTATGTCAAACACGTCGTTAATGGCATTTATAAGTCTTAAGTTTAACTCATCACTACTCTCAACAAGTCCTGGAGTCACTATGACTTTTTTCCCACCTTCATGAAGTGAACAGAGTCTTACCCCTTCTAACATTCCATCTATATTTCCATTATATCCGTCATCAAGGATTAGTTTTCCACCGGCTTTTATCATCTGAAGTCTGTGTTCTACTGGTTCTAAACTTTTAACTGCTCTTTGTATCTCCCCGTCACTCATACCAAAGCTCTTAGCAATTTTCACAGCTACTGCGATGTTCATTGTTTGAAACTCACCTAAGACATCAGTATGAAGTTCTAAGAGAGTATCATTAAGAGACACATTAAAGTCTGTACCATCTAATGTAGCGTTTACATCACTAATGTCATCACCAAAAAAACTCACCTTATCATGTGGTTCATCTGTTACAGAAGTGTGGATAAAAGCATTCTCAAGTTTAGGAGACTGCATAATCTCTAACTTTGTAGCGATGATGTTGTCTAGTGTTTTAAAGTACTCTATATGAGCCTCCCCAACTTTGCCAACTACTACAGTTTGAGGTTCAACAAATGTCGTAATATCATAAATATCTCCACTCTCTCGTGCCCCTGCTTCACAAACATAAATCTCAGTATCTTCAGGTAAAGAGTTATTAATATCACCCATAATTCCACCAAGTGTATTTATACTTCTTGGAGTTGCATAGACATTGAACTTTCTAGCAAGTATCTGTGCTACAAAATTTTTGATACTTGTTTTACCATAACTACCCGTGATAGCTACTATTTGAAGTTTTTTCATAGAGACAAGTTTTTTCTTTGCACTCTTTTTATAAACCATAAACAAGTATTTTTCTATTAAATACGAGCCAATATAAGCTACAGCTAAAGGCATAAATACCCCATAGATTTCACAAGCATCTTTTACAGTACAAAGAACATTTTGAAAAAATGTTAAACCTATCAAAAGAATTAGAAAACGCTTTACACGCCAAGTAAGTACTAACTTTTTATCAAGTCTCTTATGCCAGATTATCATTGCAGGTAAAACTGCAAACACAAAGAAAATAGTAAAGAACTTACCAGTTGTATAATACGCTATAAAAGGAATGATAAAGTAGATAATATGCCACTGAGGTTTATGGTGTTTTAAAATCACACGGGATAGTGAGTAATTGTACCACTGAAGGTTAGTTATTAAATACCAACCTAAAACTGTTACAAAAAGGGCATTTATTACAAATGATAAAAATAGTTCATACTCTTGCATCTAATGACTCAGTGTTTTTAAGAAAGTCTCTTCAATTTTTGATGAGATACTTTCTGCTTTATTCATAAAAAAGAAATGGTCACCTTCAAAAACTTCTAAAGTCGAATCCTTTATAAGAGTACTAATAGTTTTCCCAGAACTTAAAGGTGTAGCCGTATCATCTTTTGCAAAACATACAAGTGCTTTTCCATTATAAATAGAGAACTCTCTAGTAAAGTCTTCATCAACTACATTTTTAAAAGTCTGATACATGTGCTCACTTAATTTTTTTGCATCATCGGCTACAAAAAGAGAACGAAGTTTTGTAAAGCCAAAAATTTTAAGTGTTTTAAAGAGCATAATTTTTGCATGAATTTTTAGTGGTTTTGGTCTATATATACCAGCACTGGCAACTAAGACTAAAACTTTAGGTTCAAGTAAAAGTGCAACTTTCCCACCAAAAGAGTGTCCTAAGATAATATCTTTACAAGCATTGATATGAATCATAAACAGTTCAACTATTCTTGCTACATCAGCAGTAGTAAGAGCCATAGGACAAGTAGAACCCCCAAAACCAGGAAGGTCAATGTAAATATGTCTAAAACTATCCATATACGGAGAAAAAGCATTACTCATAAGAGCTTTATTACTTCCCCAACCATGTAAGATAATGATGTCAACTTTGGCGTTTGGATTAACTATTTCATAACTAATATCAAATGTATGTTGCTTATGCTGAATAGATTTTATTGCCATTATTTACCTTTTGCAGATGAAATTGAGTGGATGTAGTCATAAGAAACTTTTATCTTGTTTGCACGTGGAAGTGAAGATGTGAGTTCTACTATAGAATGTGCAAAATCTTCAAAAAGATAGTTTGCCATAGATCCAGGAATAGGATTTATCTCATTTAAAAGTACTTCATCATTTACAACAAAGAAGTCACATCTTATAAGAGAACCTTCAAACATACCTCGGTAAACTTTTTCAAAATTTGATCTTAGTTTATTTATAAGTTCTTCGCTTATATCAGCTTTTAGAACTTGTTCTGAACGTGAGAAGTCCATATATTTTTTTTCAAAATCTAGAAACTCTTCCTTTTGAGGCTCTTCAACTATAGAGAAGTTTATTTTTCCATCTGCCATATATCCAGCAAGGTTATACTCTTTTACATCTTTTATAAAAGGCTCAACTAAAACTGTAGAGTCATACTCAAAGGCTGTATCAAGTGCATAGTCAAACTCAGATTCCTCTTTTACTATACTTACACCGATAGAGCTTCCTAATGACGCAGGTTTAACAATTACAGGGAAATCAAGGTTTAAAGTTTTAGCTTCATTTTTATAAAAAAGTTCATACTTAACAGATGAAACATTTATAGCTTCACAAAGATACTTTGTGTAGCGCTTATCATAAGAGAAAGTACAAGCCTCTTTTCTTGGTCCAATATAAGCTATCTTATAAAAGTCTAAAAGTGCAGAAATTGTTCCATCTTCACCATCGCCACCATGAATAAGATTTAAAATAGTATTTGTATGTATTTTTGAACTAAACATAGACTTTTGAGAAAAGCCACCTAAAGTTAAAGAGAGTTCAGGCATCTTAAGATGCTCTTGTTTTGAAAAAGTAGTTGCTTTCATCTTATTTGCATCAATAAGATAAAACCTATGATCATCATCACAAAAAATAAAACTTAAATCAAAACTATCTAGTTTTTCTTTTATTGTTATAGCACTAACAACACTAATCTCATGCTCAAAACTTGCCCCACCAAATAAAATCGTTAATTTCAATATATATTTCCTTTTAAACTGTCTGTAGTAATTTTAAAGCACCTTTTACAAGTGCTGCTGTATCGTCACCATCACAAGCACTAAGTGCCTTAGATATCTTATCTTTTTTGAAGCCTAATGATTCAAGAGCTTCCGTAGCTTGACTAAACGCCAAAGTTGCAGAAGGAGTATCAGAACTCGCAACCAAGTCTGCATCAAATCCAGCTAACTCAACAAGTATACGACCTGCCCCTTTAGGACCAATTCCCGGTACTTTTTTGACACCATTTAAGTCTTTATTAGTTATGACTGTTGCAAACTGAGAAGGTGTGTATGTAGAACATATCGCCATGGCTACTTTTGGACCTACTCCATTTATTTTAATAAGACGAGTAAACATCTTTTTTTCATTCATATCCATAAATCCAAAAAGTAATGAGGCATCTTCACGAATAATCTGAGAAGTAAAAAGAGAAACTTCTTTGGAACCTAATGCTGAAAATGTTTGTAAAGAGATAAACACTTCATAAACTAACCCACTTACATCAATATGTACAAAAGATGGCTCTTTATATACTATGTTACCTTTAACACCTACTATCATTCTGAAACTGCCTGTATTTCAAATTCACCATCACCGACATCGACAAGCCCAAATATCATATCACTTGAACCCTCAGCTGGTCTGTGTACTAACTCTATTGGAGGATCAACAAGTTTAAACTTTATCTCGTTGTATCCTATCCATCTATCTCTGTTTATCACTCTTGCATCTAAAATATTATCTTGAAAAGAAGCTGTTCTTGTTGTTTGAAGGTTTAAATGATCGTTTTTAACAACATACTCTTCTTTGATACCTTTAAGGTGTTCTTGTAACTGGGTAAATTGCTTATATTTTTTTACAAAAGAAGTAGGAAGTTTGACTCCACTTTTTTTATAATGTACTAAACGTTTTTTTATTTCTATAAAAGCAGGAGTTCCGTCTTTTATTGTTTGGGTTCGTTGAAGTATCTCTTTTTTTAACTCTCTTACTTCATCTTTGAGTTCTTTGATACTGTCTTGATTATCACTCATCTCTTTTTGCATCTCATTTTTTAAAAGAGGGTCTATAGTAAAAGTATTTTCACTACCTTGAAACTTTTTAATCTCTATACGTTTTGAAGAAGTAACTTTTACATGAGATGCACATATCTCAATATCCACTTCTTTAGCTCTTATTTGACCACCCAAAGCTTGTGTTACTTCTACTATGTCACCATCAACTTCACCATGTTCAAGTCTTGTAATCTTGATATGTTTTCCATAAGCTTTTCCCTTATGAATATTTATATCTAGCTTATCAGCTTTAATCGTTGCAGTTTTATGTGTTTGCCCAGCTACAGAAGCTCTTAGTGCTACTACACTAGCATTTGAGCCTACATTACCTTCGATATCAATCTCAGTTACCTCAACACTCATTCCAGTACCAATAGCATCTTTTTCTACATCTGTCTCTTTTACATTCAGTGAAACATCGGAGTCTACCCCGCTGTTGATAGAACCAGTCGTTCGAAAACTAATCTCACCAACATCCATATCTGTTTTAATCAGATAAGTATTATCATCAAAAGCTATGTAACCATTTTCATTTGCACGATACTCAGTAGACTCATCTGTTTCAACTATATTTATCGTGTCATCAACATTAAAAGTTACTTCGTTCGATACTATTGGTTCACTAGGTTTCATAAACTCACCACGACAGTTTCTTCCAGAGATACCTATTCTCGGTTTAACATACTCTATAAGAAGTTCATCTTTTTTTACACTTTGTATAAATCCACGAGAAGCATAATCGACTTTTTTGTTTTCATCCACTTCCCCTTTATCTTCATAATGAAGGATAACAGCATCATCTACCGTCGCAGTTGGCTCAAAGCCTTCAGCTATTAAAATGGTTTGAACTTTAGCGTATTCTATCTTCTCATCAACTCTAGCTTGTGCAGTTATTTTAGAAACAACATCTTTAACCATCTCATCAAAAATATTTATCAATATACCAGCACGAATTTTTCTCTTGTTGATTATATTTTTTAGATCTTCTTCAAGAGAAGCATTATATTCTATCACTGAGCCCTCAGATATACTGAAGTAAACTTTACACTTGCTGGCATTTGCGCCAACAGCAACTTTAAGATTTGGACAAGGTTGTCGTGTCTCTTTAGAAGGTGAAAATATTTCTATCTCGTAGGTCTGTTTGATTTGGAAATAAGGGTTAAGAAGTGCACTTTCATCATCAAGCTCATAAAGAGAGTCCTCTTCAACATGTTCCCATTCTGTCTCTTTAGTCCCATCATTCATTCTTGTATACGTTGATACATCTAAAATATTAAAGTCCAGTGAATCTATACGAACTTCATAACTCTTTGCAATAGCCATAAGCTCTTTTGCAACATTTTGAGTACGAACCACTGTTGGACGAACAGTTTTAGATGATGATTTTTTTTCTGAAGAGCCAAATAATGCCATATGTGTACACCAAATTTTATTTTAAATTTTATTTTGTCTAGATTTTAACTAAATATTTGTTAAAATGTATTAAAACCAATAATATATCCACAAAGAAGCCCATGTTTAAAGCAATATTTACAAATAGTTTCGGCATTTTAATCTCTAGAGTTTTGGGATTTATAAGAGACTTACTCACGGCATCAGCTCTTGGTGCAAATATTTATAGTGATATATTTTTTATAGCATTTAAACTCCCTAACCTTTTTCGGCGTATCTTTGCAGAGGGTGCATTTACTCAAGTCTTTATACCAGCATTTGCTAGAACTACTCATAAATCAGTATTTTCAGCGAACATCTTTTTAGTTTTTCTAAGTATCATCCTTCTTATCACCCTATTGGTAAACTTAGTTCCCGAACTTTTCACCAAAGCAATTGCTGTTGGATTTACTCCTGAGACTATAGAGATAGCAGCCCCTTATGTTGCCATAAACTTTTGGTATCTTCCCCTGGTCTTTGCTATGACTTTTTTAAGTGGAATGCTACAGTATAAACATCACTTCGCTACTACGGCATTTAGTACCGCCCTACTCAATCTCTCTCTTATAGGTGCACTATTTCTAAGTCAAGATAAGAGTAATGCAGATATAGTCTACTATCTCAGTTACGGTGTTGTCATAGGTGGTATCTTACAACTCATAGTCCACATCATCGCGCTAAAGCGTATTGGACTTATGAAGCTTCTATATGGTGGGTTTAAACATCTAAGAGTTAAAAGTAAAATCATCAAAAAAGATACACGCAAGTTTAGAAACAACTTCTTTCCCGCGATGTGGGGAAACTCAACTGCACAAGTCTCAGCATTTTTAGATACTTTTCTAGCATCTTTCCTTCTAACAGGTTCTATCTCTTACCTTTACTATGCAAACCGAATCTTCCAACTCCCTCTAGCTCTCTTTGCAATAGCCACCTCAATAGCCCTTTTTCCTAGAGTAGCAAGATATATCCGAAACAAAGATGAAGAGAGTGCGAAAGCATTTATGAGTAAAGCCTTTTGGTTCTTGGCGTTTCTTCTAACTGCTAGTACTATAGGTGGTATCATTCTCTCGAGAGAGATAACATGGTTACTTTTCCAGAGAGGTGCTTTTAGTGCAGAGGACACTGCAAACACTACAGCAGTTTTACAGATGTACATGATAGGTCTCTTACCCTTTGGACTACAAAAACTCTTTGTCTTATGGCTATATGCAAAAGAGATGCAAGGAAAAGCAGCCAAAATAGCAACCTACTCTCTTGTAACCTATGTCGTCATAGCACTCTCTCTTATAAGTCCAATGGGGGTAAGTGGTTTAGCCCTAGCAAGTACTAGTGGAGGATTTGTGAGTTTCATTCTAACTATAAGAGTTTTTGGACTCAAAAATTTCATTGATATCATCCATTGTAAAAACTCTATCTACCTATTAATAGGAGCTCTTATCTTTACCTTCGCACTACTGGCGTTTAAAGAGTTTTTAACTTTTTATATATCTTAGAGGAATTAGATTTATACTTGAATAAAAGAGATTCCTGTTGCACCGTTTTGATAGACATATTCTATTATTGCACGACGAGCATCAGGAAGACTAGAGTATGTTCCAAGAGAATTTTCTTCACTAGAAATTTCAAAATGACCTTTAGATTCATCAATAAAATAGTTACTATTTGAGATATTTACTCCTGCATTTTTAGCCTGGATTTTGTAAGATACAACTCTTTTCATAATATTCCTTTTATTAGTTAAAAGAATTTTACTCCATCTCTGTGTACCAATTGTGAACTTTTAAAGATCTCTTATATTTCTATCTTATAATAGCCACCATAAATATTTTTCAATATACCCTCAGGGAGTTTCTTTCTTAGCTTTTTTACTAAAGTTCTCACAGAGTCTCCACTAAACTCTCTATCAAAATCATCCCATATATGAAGAAAGATATCATCTGCACTCAAAGAAATATGTTGGTTTTGGCATAAAAAAGTCAGTAAGTCACTCTCAGATTTTGAAAGATGTACAGGGTTACTCTTGTTAACATACTCCTGTGTAGTAATGTTAAAAGTCACTCCTTTAGCAAAACATATGAGAGACTTAGTCTCTTTTTTAGATGGAGAAAGTGTTTCAATGGCTGTATCTATACTCTCTCTTAATTTTTTTCTATTGATAGGTTTTATCAGATAATTTACTACATTTGAGTCAAATGCCTCCATAAGTTTTTCTTGTTCAGAGTGTGCACTTAAGATAATTATTTTTGTATGTTTAGAGATTTTTCTTATCTCTTTAGCCAAAGTAAGTCCACTCATTCTTGGCATACTAATGTCAGTTAAGACGATCTCGGGTCTGTATTTTTTAAAGAGTTCTAAAGCCTCTTCTCCATCATCAGCTTCATAGATTGTAAAGTCATACATACTCTCAATATATATAATAAAATCTTTACGTATTTTTCTCTCATCTTCTGCATATAATAATTTTAATTTTTTCATAATTTTATAATTAACTTCGCTCCAGTTTGAGTATTTTGAACATCTATTGTTCCTTTGAGACTATCTTCTATGAGTCTTTTTGCCATATATAAGCCTATACCTATACCATCTGATTTAAATTTTGTAGTGAAATATGGTTCAAAAATTTTATCTAAAATTTCTTGTTTTATGCCACCACCATTATCTTCTATTTCAAGGAAACTATAACCTTCTATATTTTCTACATGAATAGTTATCGTTTTATTTAGTATATTTTTCAGATTCATTGCATCAACTGCATTGTTTAATACGACTAAAATAACTTGAATTAAATCACTTGTATTGAGTAAAATAGTGCTTCTATCTTCGATAATCACTTCAACATTTACCTCGTCTAATTTACTTTGCATGATATCAAGTGCTTTATGAAGGACTTTCTCTATAGTTATATTGTCATACTGTTTACTCTCTTTAAAGTAAGCACTAAAACTCTCTATAGTCTGAGACATATGATTTGTAACATTTTCTATTCTCTGAAGGTCGTTTTCAAGTGACAAAGCATCCAATCTTTTTTTTCTGAAATCTGCATCTATTTTCATAGCCACTGCATTTATTTCAGTGAGTGGTTGTCTCCATTGATGCGAAATATTTTGTAGCATCTCTCCCATTGAAGCGAGTTTAGACTGTTCAAGAATTATCCTCTCTTTTTTCATTTTTTCAGCTTTAGAGTCATTCATTTTAGTAGCTAATACCATAGAGAAAAATAGAACTTCAACTATCAAAGTAAATTCTAAAAGATAGGGTATTGGCGAGAGTAAAACACCTACATAGTAAAAGATAGTTCCCATAATTCCAGCAAGTGAAATACTCCATATCATAAAAAAATACTTTGCATATTTTTCTCTCTTTTTAAGAAATAGATAAATCCCAATATACTCTAAATAGAGGACAAATAAGAGAGACAGACTTGTCATATAGTTTAATATATAATTTTCTTTAGAGTGAAAAACGAGTATAACTACAACAAGAGCTATAAACCCTTTCAATATTCCATTTATCACTCTATATCTGTGTAAATTTAAAAACTCTTTTACAAACAGGTACATTGCTGTTAATACAATAGATAAATTATATATAGGTATATAAGCCTGCATTGTAATGATGTCTGGACTATTTGGTAAAAAATATGCAATCATCCCTTCTATAGAGAGTTGATGTATAAAAAATGTCAAAATAAACAGAGAGTAATACAGATATAAAATATCTTTCACCTTAAAATATAGAGTCAGATTATAAACGATAATGACAAATAAAATAGCAAAGAAAATTGTTAAGATGAGCTGATTTTTTAACTCATCATTTTTAAATCTTATAAGTTCTTTGATTTTGAGTGTAAAATGTAAAGAGTGGGTTTTTGGCTGAATTTTCAGATAGTAAACTACCGTTTCATTTGAGTTTAATTCCAGAGGAAAACGAAAACTCAACTCATGTTTAAACTCTTTTCTATTAAATATACCATTTTTTATAAGATGCTCTTTATGATTTTTAAAAAAGTAGAGGTCTAAAATATCTATATTTGGATCATCAAAGACAAGGTACC
>Ga0256826_1000742_pt1 | contig 20033 bp, 17 predicted proteins | sample CV79metaG_FD_185975 | JGI IMG/M metagenome (GOLD analysis project Ga0256826, IMG submission 185975) | Hydrothermal vent microbial communities from East Pacific Rise, Pacific Ocean - CV79 | ecosystem: Environmental > Aquatic > Marine > Hydrothermal vents | place: Pacific Ocean: East Pacific Rise...
TTATAAAGATTGTGCATTGTATGAGGATAAATGTAAGGTACATAAAGGAGCTTTTGCCTTATCTATTTTGAGAAGTATTGTTATTGATATTTTGCATCTTAATCAAGTTAAAAATATTGCAGGTAAACTTGTTGATGCTACTTATGATTTAGCTGAGGCTCTCTCCTTGATTTCTATGGTTAGGTTGACTTATGGATTTATTAAGTAGTTATTAGGATTGGAAAATGTTTAAATACTCTTTTTAATATCTCCTCTTCCTCTTTGGAAGGGTTCGATTTTCGTAATGCCCACATCTCTCCTTTTAGCTCTTTATACTCTTTTTCATCCAACTTTTCTTTTAATCGCTTCATCTCCTGTTTTCGGATACTCTCAATACTTTTCCGATGAAGAGGCATTGAGAGTATGGGAATATCTCTATGCCAATCCTTCAAAAATAGCACTTGAACCCTTGACGCAATATGATATTTTGCAAAAGGATTTTAAAGATAAAAAAGTGGAACAAATCTCTACCACGGCTTTGGGAACGAAAGTGAAAACTATTTTAGAGTTTGTAGATTTTAGGCTTGATAACGATAAAAAAGGAGCTTTTGACTACTTTTTTATTGAGATAGAGCAAGAGGATGATAGTCGGGTTTGGAGTAAAGAGAGTTTCTCTTTTGATGATGTTGTGGCTATGGATTTTTTGTAGGGGGTAATCTGAAACGATACCCAACTCCTCTAATGTTTTCTATACTGTTTGGAAAGTATTTCTTTAACGTTGCAATATAGACACGAATTGAGCCTAAGCTTATCTCTTCGTTTACATGCCATAGATGTTCTCCTATGGATTGGGTTGTTACTACCTCTTCATTGGCGTAGATAAAGAGAAGTAGAAGTTCAATGACTTTTTTCTTAATTAAAATATGCTCATCTTTTAAATAGAGCCTTTTTGCTATGCAATCAAGAGTATAGTTACCTATAGAGATTTTATCGCTTCTTGTTTGTCGTCTAAGTACTGCTTTAATACGAAAAAGAAGTTCATCAAGGTCAATGGGTTTTTTCATGTAGTCATCAGCTCCTACTAAGAAGCCTTCTCTCATTGATACTTTATCTTCACGTGATGTTAAAAATATGGTGGGTGTTGTATCGTCTGCATCCCTAAGTTTTTTAAGTAACGAGAAGCCTGTTTCATAAGGGAGATTGACATCAAAAAGATAGAGGTCAAATTTTTGCTCATAGGCTAACTCTAAAGCAGAGTAGGGGTCAAGAGCAAATGCCACATCAAAACCCTCCTCTTCTAAGAAGTCTTCGAGGGTTTCATTAAAAAGTTTATCGTCTTCGAGTATGAGTATTTTCATACTACATCAACATTCCACCGTTTACTTTTAGAGTTTCTCCTGTAATGTAGCTTGAGTGGTCACTTAGTAAAAATGCAACGGCTTCAGCTACTTCGCTTGGGTTTCCAAAACGTGCCATAGGAATTTTTGCTGTAAATGCCTCTTTGACCTCATCTTTAAGAACATTTGTCATCTCTGTAGCAATGAAACCTGGGGTTACAGTGTTGTAACGAATTCCACTTGTTCCTGCTTCAATAGCAAATGATTTTGTCATAGCAATTGTTCCACCCTTACTTGCAGCGTAGTTTGTTTGTCCTGCATTTCCTGTTTCGCCTACAATAGAAGCAATGTTTACAACTGAACCAAAACGTTTTTTACGCATCGCTTTTAGAGCTTCACGACAACCAATAAAGGTAGAAGTTAAATTGGCATTGATAACCGACATAAATTCATCTGTTTTCATACGCATTGCCAATTTATCTTTTGTAATTCCTGCATTATTAACCAAATATGCTAACTCTCCATCGGTAGAGACAATTGTTTTTATTGCACTTATAAATGCTTTTTCATCACTTACATCAAATCCAATAACCTCGGCTTCTCCACCAGCTTCAACAATAGAAGCTTGAACCGCTTTTGCTTCTTCTTCTCCACTTCTATAATTTACCCATACTTTAAGTCCAAATCCTGCCAAACTTTTAGCTATTTCAGCCCCTATTCCTCTGCTTGAACCTGTTACCAGTACATTTTTTCCTGTAAATTTCATTATTTGCCTTCTATAAATATTGGGCTTATTGTAGTCTATTGGTGGTTAAAATTTGATTATGAGGGAGTGAATGTTAAGAGAGCATAAAACAAGTGCTATGCTCTCGTTTTTAATTTAGTTTGAAAAGAATGCTACTCTAACTTTATCAAAAAGGTCATAGTCTTCATCAATTAACTTGCTTTTTATCATAATATGATTCAGTTGTTTTAGTACCGACATTTTGGTATAGGTTTCATTATGTAAAGCATTAGCTATCATAGCGATTTGAGTATCAATATTGTACTCTTTCTCCATAACTTCATCCAACAGTTTACATGCTTCTTCATCTGTCATAGATGGAAAGTCTTGTTTCATAAAACGGCGAAACAAAGGACGTTCAGCATCTATATCTTTGTTGTCCATTTTAATGATATGACAAAACAATGCAGCTACAGATTCTTTTAACATTTTATCCATAATAAGCTCCTTTTATCTCTACGTGTCAATATAGTAGCTAAATAAACATAAAATTTAACATTTATATCTCTGAAAGGTGACTCTTTTTTTCATATTTTACAGATTTAATACTATTGTAAGTTTTGTTAAAATATACTTTTTAATATGGAAAGGTGTTTTTACATCTTATGAAATTTAATATGGAGATAATTTATGAAACTGTTAAAATGGAAAGATGCATACTCTATGGGCGAAGATAAAATTGACGAGCAACATAAAGGTCTTTTTAAACTTTCAAATGAAATCTACAATCTTGTAGAAGCAGGAGTGGATGATTCTAAAATTTTTAGAGAGCTTTTTATTGCACTTAATGACTATACGGTTGAACATTTTATCTACGAAGAGATGTACATGCAATCACAAGGCTATTCTGCACTAAAAGAGCATATAGAACAACATAATGAATTTTCAAGAACATTAAAAAAAGTGGCTTTGGGGATTAATAAGGATTCACATATTAAAGATATTGGAGAGTTTGTTACGACATGGTTATTGCAACATGTTTTAGATGAAGACATGAAGTATAAAATTTTTATAGAGAATAAATAGTTTGCATTAATGCAAACTATCGTTTAAAGAATGAATCTTTTACTTTATCAAAAAAATCATAATCTTCATCTCTAATATTACTTTTAAAAATAATATGGTTTAACTGTTTCAATATATTCATTTTCCAATAAGGTTCAGTATACAGTGCATTACTGACTATTGAAATATGGGTATCTATATTGTCACAATTTTCACTCATTATTTTTTCTAAAAGTTCTTCTGACTCCTTGCTCTTACAATCAAAATCCTGCCCCATAAACCGACAAAACAGAGGTTTTTCAACCGTCAAATTTTTATCATCAAGTTTAATTGCATGACAGAATAGAGTTGCAACAGACTCCTTTATCATTTTATCCATTAGTTCTCCTCCATTTGCATAAAAAATAACACTTTTATATAATATCAAATATAAGCATAAGTTTTCATAAAAGACAAGCTAAATTATAATTGAAATAGAGATTTATCCATCTCTGTGGGAATTGGTAGCCCCATTATAGTTAATACTGTTGGTGCAACATTATTTAAGCCCCCACCATCTTTTAATTTATTAATATTATTAGCCATAATGTAACACCAAACATTACCCACGGTATGATTTGTAAGCACATTTCCATTGCTGTCTCTCATCTCTTCACAGTTTCCATGGTCAGAGGTCAGGACAATGGCATAATCTTTCTCTTTCGCTTTTTCTATTATTTGCCCTAGCTCTTTATCTACAGCAGAGACAGCCAAACACGCTGCTTCATAATTTCCTGTGTGACCTACCATATCGCCATTGGCAAAATTTACAATAATTAGGTCATAATTTTCATTCATACCATTACGAACAGCCTCTCCCACTTCGGGTGCAGACATCTCTGGTTTCATGTCGTAAGTTTTGACATTTGGGCTAGGAATTAGCACTCGACTCTCTCCTATCATTGGCTCTTCTACTCCACCATTTAAAAAGAACGTTACATGAGCATACTTTTCTGTTTCAGCTGTATGCAGTTGGGTTAACTTTGCATCGCTTACTATTTGTGCAAGAGTATTGTTAGGAACTTCTTTAGAGAACATAATAGGAAACTCAAAAGAGGCATCATATTTGGTCATGGTTGTAATATTCAGAGGTAAAAAATCACGCTCAAAACCATCAAACTCTTTGACCCCTAACGCTGTTGTAATTTCACGAACTCTATCTGAACGGAAATTAGCAATAATAACAGAGTCATTTGCTTCCATTGCATCATAACCATTTAGTGCTACAGGTTCTAAAAACTCATCATAAATATTTGATTTATAACTTTGCTCTATGTATTCTTTTGCATCTAAAGAGCTTACATTTTTAGCATTAACGATAACACTGTAACCTTTTTCTACTCTTTCCCATCTATTATCTCTGTCCATGGTATAAAAACGCCCACCAATGGTGGCAATAGAGATGTTTTCAGAACAGATGTTCTCTATCTGTTCTATATATGTTTGAGCAGAACTAGGAGAAACATCACGACCATCAGTAATAAGATGTAAAAATACTCTTTTTCCTCTCTTTTCGGATAGTTTTGCAAGACCTATAATATGCTCGATATGAGAGTGTACCCCACCATCACTAAGCAGACCAATAATGTGTACACGGTTACTCTTGCTTAACGTAGAGTTTAATGCACTGTTCTCTTCTATGCTCCCATCTTCTATTGCCAAAGAGACTTTGACCAAATCTTGATACAAAATTCGACCTGAACCAATACTCATGTGTCCAACTTCAGAATTTCCCATCTGTCCTTCTGGTAATCCAACACTTAATCCATGAGTAGAAATAAGTGTCTTTGGCATGTCTTTTAACAATTTATCATAGGTTGGTTTCTGTGCATCTTTAAAGGCATTACAGCTACTATCAGGCTTACATCCTATGCCATCTGTGATAATTAAAATAGTTTTTTGAATCTTCATTTATCTATACCCCTATCTTTATAAAAATTAAAGTAAAATAACACTTGTTTACTTAATAGACTCTAAATTCAGGATGATAACTCTATGCTCTACTCACTTTACGAACTTTTTGACATCAATATCTTACAATACATCTCTGTCCGTGCAGGATTGGGATTTTTTATCGCTTTTCTTCTTACTCTTTATGCTATTCCTAGGTACATAGCTTGGGCAATTTCTAAAAAGGCCAAACAACCCATTAATAAATACGTTCCTAACCATGCTTCTAAACAGAATACACCTACCATGGGTGGAGCTGTTTTTGTAATTGCCACTGTTGTTGGTGTTCTTTTGACAGCTCAGGTGTCAAATCCTTATATTATTGCAGGACTTATAACCATTATTGGTTTTGCCTTGGTTGGATTTCAAGACGATTTAGGAAAAATTCTAACAGGAGATAACCTTCAAGGGCTATCCAGCCGTGGAAAGATGGCTCTGTTGCTTGTTATTGCTATTGCTGTCTCATCGTATTTAATCTTGGTAGCAGATTTTCCTACCACTATTTACCTTCCTTTTGTAAAAGATTCTCTTTTTGATATGGGTTATTTTGCTATCCCTTTTTGGATTATTGTCTTTTTGGCAACAACCAATGCTGTTAACTTAACCGATGGACTTGATGGGTTAGCAACTGTTCCCTCAATCATTTCACTCTCTACTCTTGGAATTTTGGTCTATGTTACAGGTCATGCTGTTCTTTCGGGTTATTTACTCTTACCAAATATTCAAGGGGTTGGAGAGGTAACCATCATAGCAACGACTCTTTCGGGTGCATTGCTTGGATTTTTATGGTACAACGGTTACCCTGCCGAGATTTTTATGGGCGATACAGGTTCGCTTGCTATTGGTGGAGTTATTGCTTACTTGGCAATTATTGCCAAAAGTGAAGCACTGTTACTCTTGATAGGCTTAATTTTTGTGATAGAAACCGTCTCTGTGATTTTACAAGTAGGGTCGTATAAACTAAGGGGGAAACGGGTCTTTTTAATGGCACCCATCCACCACCATTTTGAAATGAAAAAATGGGCAGAAAATAAAATTATTGTACGTTTTTGGTTAATATCATTTATATCAAACCTACTAGCATTAATTACACTAAAAATTAGATAAAAAGAGAATATATATTATGAACAAACCAACCCTCTTCGGATATGGACTAACCACCAAAGCAATTGCAAAAAAACTGGGTGGAGGCTGTATTTTTTATGATGATAAAGCAGAAAAACCTTATGCTGATGAAAACAGTAATCAAATCTTCCCCTCACATCTTTTTGACCCTAAAAGTAGTCAATTAGAAGTGACCACTCCCAGTGTGCCACCAAAGCATCCACTTATTCAATCAGCCAATAACTTAATGAGTGAGTACGACTACTTTGCCGAAGAGATGCCGTTTACTGTTTGGATTTCTGGAACAAATGGCAAAACAACCACCACCCAAATGTTAGGACATCTACTAGAAAAAAGAGGAGGGGTTACAGGTGGTAATATTGGGACACCACTATCAGAACTTGACCCTAAAGCTCCTATATGGATTTTAGAATCAAGTTCGTTTACTTTACATCATACTAATATAGCCTCTCCAAATATTTATCTGTTACTGCCTATTACTCCCGACCATTTAGATTGGCATGGAACAGCAGAGCAGTATGAAGCAGATAAATTAAAACCTCTACTAACCATGAAAGAGGGCGAGATGGCACTTGTTCCAAAAGGGCTAAATCTTCCTGAAACTTCTGCTTTTGTAGTTGAGTATGACTCTTCAGAATTTTTAGCTGATTATTTCTCTATAGATGCTTCTAAAATATGCTTTAAATCAGCCTTTTTAGAAGATGCCCTTATTGCTCTATCGGTAACCAAAGTTCTTTTTGATGAGGTAGATTACGCTATTATTAATGCGTTTACTTTAGATAACCACCGTCAAGAAGAGACAACTGACAGTTTAGGACGACTTTGGGTAAACGACTCAAAAGCCACCAATTTAGATGCAACCATACAAGCTGTAAAAGGCTACGACGATAAATTTATACGACTTATTATTGGTGGAAACGATAAAGGAGCAGATTTAACCCCTCTGTTTGAGCTTTTAACCACTAAAGAGATTCAACTCTATACCATTGGTGCAAACTCTAAAAAATTAGCTAAATTATCAAAAGAGTATGACATTAACTTTACAGCTTGTGAAACCTTGGAAAATGCAGTCAATATCATTGCCAATGAAGGAAGTCAAGATGATGTAGCTCTACTCTCGCCAGCGGCTGCAAGTTTTGACCAATTTAACTCTTATAAACATCGAGGAGAAGAGTTTTTTAGATTTGTTAAGAAACTTTAATAGGTTAAGAATATATTAAGTTTAAGTGGCTATAATTTCACCCACTTCAAATATGAAGTACTACTTAAAGTGGCTCCATAGCTCAGTTGGTAGAGCAAAGGATTGAAAATCCTTGTGTCGGCGGTTCGATTCCGTCTGGCGCCACCACTTATTAATCTCTTCAAATCACTACTTAAGAAATTATCTTAATCTTTATTCTAAAATATATGGATATTTATAAAAACTCTTTATATTAAACACATGAATTATATAATGTTTATTATTGTTTTTATCTTAATTAGATAAGAAACATTACAATCAAAGAAGTATGGTTGAGAGGGTCAACAAATATCTAAAAGATGATTTCGGATGTGATAAGATTTAAAATTAATACTAATTGAAATTTTCTTTAAACTTTTACAAGTGGCTCTCCCATATAATACTTTTCTTCTATATTTTGGTACAAATACTACATGATATTTGCAATCGAACCGTGAATGTGTTAAACTTTCCATTGTATTTTTCCTTAGATGCCGTCAAGCCTTTGGACAAATACTCTCTTTCTACTTAATCCTACGGTCAAATCTTTTCAAGTCTCACTAGTCAAACTAGTGGTTTACCTGTCAAGTTAATTAAGCATCATGACCAAAAAACTAAGCTTAGGTTTTGTAGGTTCGATAAAATCGAACCTACATATTCAGAAGCAATAACGTTTACCCTCGTTGATTCCCTGCAAAAAAGTTTCCTGCTAATCCCAAAGGAACGACGGTTCTATAAAAGAGATAACGCCCTGCTAACTCCGATACCAATGACCCGATAAGAGAAACAATAAGCGTCGATTCAGCCCAAGCAATTAAGCCACTCGCTGTAAATAAAATAGCTACTAAAGGAAGAGCTAGACCAAAAATTACAAGTGTGTTCCAACGTATGTTTTTTATTTTTCCAAAGTTTTCATTTAAGAGTATTCGTGTACGGTTGAGTTGATAGTACAATGAATCCTCTTTGTCCAAATATTTATAAAAAGCTATCTCTTCATAAATGGTTAGTACCTGTGCCATACCTGCCAACAAAGCCACGGCTAAAAGTACCGTTACACCATTTGCTCCATCGCTTAACAAGAGTAAAAGAGCAATCAAAATAAATCCAACGTACCCCGAACCAAAGAACCTTTTGGTTGTTGATTTTCTATTCCATGCAGGTCTGGCTCGTACTCTATAAATCATCGATTGTGCATAAATACCAAAGACACCCATTGCCAACGTTATTGCCATAACCAACAGAAGTAACGCCCCTTTTATCTCTAAAAAGTACATCCCTGCAACAACGGTAGCAAGACCTGTATATGCCCCCAATGCAATGGCTTCACGGCTTAACCACGAAGTTCTCCAATTTTTCATGGCTGTCATTGCCAAAATAGGACGACCCAAATGCAGAGCCGAAAGAGGCAAACCAATAGCCGATGGAATAAATGCCATTATTGCCATTGCCAACGTTGGTTCGGGTAGATTAAATCCAAACGAAAACAACAACTGACCCAAGAACAGAGCCAAAAATGCACCCAAAGAGATTTGTGTCAATACCGTCATAAAGACCAAAGGCAACTCTGCATGAGCAGGTTTTAAGAGTCGCTCATCAGCAGGTTTATATTCAGGCATATTTTCAGGCATGGTATAACGTGTGGTTGGCTTGGTAATGCTCACATCAGGCAAATGAGGAGCAACCCCCTCTTTTTCCATGCCGTACTTTATCCACTCCTCTTTGTGTACCACTTCTATCTCAATCGCTCCTGCTGGACAGGCTTGTACACAAGCAGGAGTTTCGCCCACAGCCAATTTGTCGTGACACATATCACACTTGGTTACGATACCTCTATCGTAGTTCATTACAGGGACTTCATAAGGACAATTCCATGTACAGTATTGACAACCAATACAACTGTCATCATCGTGCCAAACAATTCCATTGTCTTCAAACTTTACATATGAATTGGTAGGACAACCACGCAAACATTCAGGGTCAATACAGTGGTTACAAGACATCGAATTAAAGAGTTGAGAAACATTAGGAAACGTTCCACCCTCCATCTCCCCTACTCTTCGCCATTTAACTTCAGCAGGATTATTTTGAAGCTCATTACACGCAGCCTCACAACAGTGACACCCCACACAAGCCGTAGCATCAAAGTGAAAACGGTACTGTTCCCCCTCTTTTAATTCAGGGACATCAATACTGTAGTTACCACACTGCATCCCTGTTTGTGCCTTGTGATTTATAAAACTATCTAGTGGTGTTGAATTCTCTGTCATTCAATTTCCTCATTTTTTACTATTATTTTTATAATACTTGAAAAAAAGGCAAAAAGGGGGATTTGATTGTATTATTTTTAGGCAGAGGTGGGTTAATAACTGTTTAAAAAAATTTACTTATACTTATCTATTTTAATTTAACTAAACCACTATGGACTAAAAGTCCATAGGTTTATTCTGGACTGAAAGTCCAATCTATTCCAACATCATATTTCCTAAATTTTTGTTCGATGGAGTCCTATGATATTCAAGATACTCTTCCACTATTTCCTTACTCACATTTCCTGTACTCTATACTCCATATCCTATTGCCCAAAAATGTTTCCCCCAATATTGTTTTGATAATTCTGGAAATTCCATTTGTAATTTTCTTGAACTTCGTCCTTTCAATCGTTTCACTACAAATCTGAATTATTGTCTCTCGACATCGCTCTTGTATCTTCCCTTTTAATACCTTATACCGATATTTCGTAACCCAAACTATATGTATTTGCAATTGGCTTATTGTATGATTTCCACTTCTCGTTAGTTATTCTAGCTCTTAACACATTTGTAGAAGCTAAAGCCTTGCACTGAAAGTGCATAGTTTTAACTAGCGTGAGTGGGACAATAAACAAGTTCTTAACTCTGTAAAAATGGATATTTTCGTTCTTTTATATTTTAAATAGTTTTTATTTAAGTAAAAACTATTTAGTTTATGATATAATTCAACCGTTATTTTATCGAAAACCAAGATTTAAATAACTTTTTTAATAAAGCTTTATTTTAAAGCAAAATAACTACCGATAGTTCATCGGAAAGTAACGCCTGTGGAGATAACGGCAATGAATTTAGGGGCTGGACTTCTAATTTTAACTAGTATCGTTGAAACAGGAAGCAAATTTCATGCAAACCTAACTATAGGTAAGTTTGAGTAAATTTTGTGGAACGGAAGACAAGAGCTATTCGGCTAGTTGTGGAGCTCAATGCCAATGAATTAAGGAATTTCCATTTTTTATATTGAAGATACTTGACCCCAATGCTAGAGGTCTAATAAAAAAGCAGTGATTTTCAATTAAAATGAAAGAAAACAGATTGTATTTTTATCTAAAGATGATAAAAATACCACATAAAAAAATACCACATAAATAGAATATTTTTAGATATTCTACTTTGTGTCATATTAAAATAATAGACCTCTAAGCTCGGTATGAGCCAAGATGTTTTATCTCAATCCAAATGAACTATTAAGGTAGTAGAAATACTAACGGAAAAAGTATGATTTATGTATTGGACGTAGACTACAATGGTAACCAAAATGCAATAGTAGCATGTATCGGTCTAAAAACTTGGAGCGATAGCCAAGCAAGTTATAGTAAAACAGACTTTATAGAGCCTATTTTGCCTTATGAGTCGGGTTTATTCTATAAGCGTGAGTTGCCTTGTCTGCTTGTAGCATTAAGAGATTTAACAAATATTGAGTGTGTGGTAGTCGATGGATATGTGTGGCTTGATGAACCAAGCCATTGGGGCTTAGGCATGTATTTGTATGAGGCATTAGAAAGAAAAGTCCCCATTATCGGTGTGGCTAAAAATAGATTTGGAAATACCCCAAAAACATGTGAACTTCTACGAGGAGAGAGTCAAAAACCTCTCTATATTACTTCGGTAGATATGTCACTAGAGAAAGCAAAAGAGTCTATTGCACAGATGAGTGGGAAGTATCGTTTTCCTAGGCTTTTAAAAGAGGTAGATTCTTTGTGCCGTAAAAAAACAACTCAATAAGTTCCTAAGGCTATCTTTTAAATTTTAACTCATGACAATGTTGAACATCGCCACGAGAAATCTTTAAATAATTCTATTTTATAGAACTTTCATAAAGTTTTACAGCTTTGTTCATCTCTTTAAGTAAAGGGATATTAAGCTCTTCAGCTTTTTTAAGTGATGCTTCACCTACATCAGCTTTTTCAATAATGGTTTTATAATCTTTCCATAAACCAGCCACAACACCCAACTGTTTTTTAATATCATCATTTTTACAGTTATCTGTTAAATCTTTTAATGTAGATTCAAAAAGCTCACCTGTTTTTTTTGCATTGGCTTTGTTCGCATCAGCATCAATCCCATTAGCAACCAAAAGTAGCTCTTTGGTCATTTTCTGAGTCAACATTCGCTGTTTTCCTGCCAAGTTGATGGTTTTTGCTTTCTCTGGGTCAAGTTTTGAACCACTCGCTTTTGCGTACATTCCAACAGCTTTATTCATCTCTTTAAGTAGAGGTAAATTCTCTTTCGCTATTGCTTCAAGTGTTGCTTTATCACTTTTTCCTGCAATCACTTTATCAATATTTTCTTTAAATGGTGTCCAAAGCTTGGTCACTGTTTCAAGTTGAGCTAAAATATCTTTATCTTCTGTTTTTGGAAGCTTAAGGTCTGCATCCCCTGCAACCAAACCTTTAAGTGTTTTATCAAAAAGATTTGCTGTTTTGGTTAAACTCTCTTTAGCATCAACCCCTTTTGCCATAAAGAGTGCTTCTTTACTCATTTTTTGAGTCAACATTCGCTGTTTACCTGCAAGATTGATTACTGCCCCACTCTGTTGTTTAGTCTGTGTTACTTCTATTTTAGTTGCTTTTTTTGGTTCATCTGCTGTAGCTCCAATAGAGAGTAAAACTCCCAATGTTACAAGAGATAGTATCTGTTTCATCATTATTTCCTTTTATTTTTTGAAAAAACAATTCTAACAAAAAGATTATTTACATCTCTTTAGATTATAACTATAATAAATAAAAGTTATCTATAAGAAAGATTTTTGTAGCACTAGTCTTGATTAGTTCCCATATTAAACGTCAATACCAATGAATTAAGCTTTTTTTGTTCGGGTGTAAACACGCCGTTTCCAAAAATGCAAGTTGCATATAGGGAAACGACGGCTTTAGCCTCGTCAAATTTTAAGATTAATTCCTTAATTCATTAACATTATGTTAAACATCAAAAACCATACTCCTCTATATAACTAAACCCAATCCTCTCCTGCTCTATTCGCAATGATTCCCCATACAGATTATTTTTTAAATTTTCAAACACCCTAGTCTCTTCATTGGTCAAGTTATTTAGCTCTCCCAAAAAGCGTTTAGACTGCACCTCTTTAACGGCTAAATGTTTAAACTTTTCAATAACCTTTTCATCCATTAATATGGATTTGGTAGAAGGGAAGTAGCCACGAACTTGTGAAAGAATAGCAAACCCATGTGTATCAATATCTCCCCAATAATCTATTTTTTTATGATGCAACCACTCTACATTTTTAAGCGTCTCAACTCCATACCCCAAACCAAAAATAACAATAGTATTTTTTACAGGTGGAAAGCTTAATCCATTAATCTTATTTTCAGTAATAAAAACCCTATCACAATCTATCTCTAGCTTCATAAACTCATTAAGAGGCAAAGATATATCGCTAAGTCCACCAATATACAATGTCTCATCTAAAATCCGAAACCGAACTGTTGGTAAATCATATTTTAACCCATAGCGTTTTTCAAACCCATTTTGAGCCATTCGTATTGGTTCTCTATCCATTATAGTTGAAAGTAATCTATCCAATATCTTTTTATGATTCTCAATAAACTTTGTATCAACCCCCTCAATATCTAGCTCTCGAATATAAAGATTGGGCTTAGGATAAGCCACAAAATAGCTACAAACAGTCAAAAGTTGCTCCCAAACCTCATCATACTCCATCAGCAGTTGAGGCTTCTCTTTTAACAAAGATTCTAAGCATGGAAACACTCTTAAACTCTTCTCTATTAAATCAATGTGCGTGGTAAACTCCTTCTCTTTAGAGAGCTGTCTCAAAAACTCATCTTGGTTTAAAAACAACTCTTTAGGAACAGACTGCTCCCCCAAAGAGCGATAAGCAATGGTCTGAAACTCAACCTTAAAAGGGCTACGGTTTAACTCTTCTATCCAATGACGAATTTGATTAAAGTTCTGCTCTATATCTTTTTGTGAGAGGCGTTTGAATTTAACAACAAATTGAAACTCTTCTTTTGCTAGATAGGCTTTTAGGTGTTTAGCTTGACTATAAATAGTTTTTACTCTTTTGCTTATGGCTTTTGGGGTTTGTAGGCTTAGTTTTATCATAATCAAATTTTATCTGTTTTTCCCCTCCAAATACTCCTCGACACTCAAGCCTACAACACTGCTGTCCATTCCCTCGCGATTATGCACAAAGTGAATTGAGCTAATGTAAGGTTCAATAATATTAATCTTCTGAATTGGCGTAATTACCAAGAGTTGCAAATTAAGCTTTTTAAAGAGTTCTAATCCATATTTAGTAGAGTCATCCGAGCCTTTTCCAAATGCTTCATCTATCATTACAAATCTGAAACTTTTGGTGCTGTTCTCTTCTAGTCCGTAGGCGAAAGCAATAGAAGAGGCCAATACAGTATAGGCTAGTTTCTCTTTTTGACCTCCTGATTTTCCTGATGAGTCGCTGTAGTACTCTTTTAGTGAGTTGTCTCCTAAGTATTTTTCATTTGCTCCAAAGCTAAACCAATTTCGTACATCGGTTACTTTTTTTCGCCATTTTTTATCCACATCCACAAAGTTTTGTCGTCCGTTAAAACGCTCTATAATCTTTTTGACCTGTAGAAATTTTGCCTCGTCGTAGCTGTCATCTCCTCCGACTGTACCACTAAGAGCCTGTTTTAAATCCTCTTTGAACTCCCTTATATCACTGTCGATGCTCTTTGCCATGCTTAGTTCTATAAATGTACCCACACTGTATTCAATGGATTTCAACGAGTTATTAATAAGTCTAATCTTTTTCTCTATCGACTTCTCTTCCTCTTCAAGTCGTGTTTTTAGAGTCAAAAAGTGTTGTATTGTCCCCTCTCTAAAAAGACGTTTAAACTTCTTTTCATACTTTGGTAAATCATCTTTTTTTAACACAGTATACATCTTCTCAAACTCGCCAATAGAGGCTGTAGAAGCATCTACATCTTTGGTAAATGTAGGAAACTCTTTTATATAACTCTGCATTGTAGAGGTTATTTTTTCACTACTTCGGTTAATTTTACCATTTAGACTATCTATCTGTTTTTGAATACTCTCTCGGATATGATGTTCATCTTTTTTAATAGTATGAAGCTCTATTTTAAGAATTTTCTCCTCTTTTAGATAAGTTTTTAACTCTGATTCATACTGAATTAACTCCTCTTTTTTATCCTCGTACAGCTCTTTCGCTTCCCCTTTTTCGCTCTCAAACTTCTCTATATCAGAGTCTATTTTTCCCTGTTTTTTATGAAGTCCATTAAGGTTCTCTCGCATCTCTCTGATTTTTTGCTCTAAATTTTCAAGAGCCTCCTCGAGCGTTTTTATAATATTTGAACTCTTCTCTATCTTTTCTTTTTGACTGTTAAGCTCTTCAATTCTTTTGGCAACACTGTACCAATCCATTATTTCAAACTCTTCAAAATGCAAAATATCACGTAATCCATCACGCATTGACTCTATCTTTTTCTCTTTTTTCTCAAAGACCAAAAGGTCACTTTTCAAGATAGACAACTGCTTTTGAAGAGAGTTAAAATCCTCTTTTAACCTTAAAAGCTTCTCACGGTTTTCCCATCCCAAAATAAATTGTCGTGAATCATTGACATCAAATCTATCATCTTTTTCATGCCGTATTAATGATGATTTTATCTGCCCATTTTGGGTCAAAGCTTTTTTATATCTCCTAAATTCAGTCAAACTCTCTACACAACTATAATCAAAACGGCGATGTATCTCGCTCTCTAACCAATCATAAAAGGGGGTTTCATGATAAATATCTATCTTCTCTACCATTGAGTTTTCTACCAAAGTAGAAGAAGATATATTTTGTTTTTTAGGAATCTTCAAATAAACAATTCGTCCCCTAAGGTTGGTCTTGTCCACATAACGACTCACTTTTGTATAGTCACTCTCATCTACCAATAACGAAAGTGCAAAAGGACGTAAAACACGCTCTATTGCACCTTGCCATGATTTATCGTTTATCCGTAAAAGCTCCCCCACAAAAGGCAGTTTTATTCCCAACTCTTCGGCAATATTGTCTCTAATATCAGAGTTTCGTTTAGGAATATTACTCTTTCTATTTTGTAAAAACTGAACCTCTATCTCTAGCTCTTTTTTATCTTTTAGCTTTTTATTAACAATTGTCTGCTGTAAAGACTTCTCTTCTTGTAGCATTGCTCTTTTTAGCTCAATCTCCTCTAACTGCTCTTTTACTCTCTCTTGATTGGTCAAAAAAGTATGTTCAGATGAGACACTTGGTAACCCTAATGATTTAGAGAACTTATGATAGTTTCCGTGTACCTTTTTTCGGTTATCTCGCAGATGATTTTGCCGTACAATCTCTTTTGTAAGGCTAATAATCTTATCGCCCCCACTCTTTTGAAGCTCATCTTTTAGCTCGAACCTCTCTTCTTCAAAACGCTCTAACTCATGAGAGTTTTGCACAATTTTAGAGTTGGTTTTAGTCTGCTCTATATCCAATGATTTCAATCGTCCCTCTGTTAACTCTACCTTGGCATTAGCAAAATAAGCAGAGAGCAATTCCCGTAGCTTCTCTTTGCTTTTTTTAGATTTTAGATTAATTCTATATTTAGAAGCATGAGTAGTAATTGGGTTAAGCATCTCCATCTGTTTCTTGGCTCGGAGTACAGTATCATGGGATTGGTTCAACTCATTAAAATTATGGCATAACTCATCAATCTTCTCATCTACCCCACTTCTCTCTAACATATGACTTCGCACAAATGAGGTCAAATTCCCTACCGATTTCATAGAAACAGTTTGATAAAAAAGATTTAACGCCTGTTCACTATTGATTTTGGTCAGTCGTCTAAACTTTTGGCTGTACTCTTTAAATGAACCTAAAACCTCTACCCCTTTTATAGCTTTTAGCTCTTTTTTTAGAGTAGCAATAGAGGCAAAATTAGTAAAATTATTTTCGATATTTAAATCACAACTTCCCACCACAAAGAGTTTATTAGGCTGTCGTGTCCCTTGAGTCAACCAAAAAAATTGAGCTACAGTAACCACTTCATTTAGTGACTCATTTTTAAAAGATGCCAACAGAACTGAATAGTGACGAGTATCTCTAAGTGAGACAGCTTTTGAGCTTCCCATTCCCTCATCTATAGTATTTTTGTACTCTCCAACAATGTACGAGTAGAGCGTTCTCTCTTTAGAAATTGAACCTGCTGCCTTGTTATACGTAATTTTTTGATGAGGCACAAGTAGAGTAGTAATTGCATCAACCACGGTTGATTTTCCTGAACCAATATCCCCTGTAAGCAGTCCATTTTCGCCATTGATATTGAGTGTATAAATTTTTTTGTTAAATGTTCCCCAATTATAAACCTCTACTCGTTCTAGCCGAAATCCTGTCAAATCACTTCTGCTCATACTCTGCCAACCTCTTATCAAATTCATCCATCCACTGTGCATCAACAAAGGATTTTATCACTCTTTTTATCTCATAATTTTCACTATTTTTAAGCTTTTTCAAAAAACCCAAATCGACCACCTTTTTAATTGTACCCTCTATCTCTTTTACCTGTTTGACCTCGTTAAAACTTTCGCCTACAAAGAGTTCAAACATCTCAACTATCTCCTCTTTACTCACAATTGCTCGGCTATCATCACTTTGCATATCAAATTGAGTCAAGCGTTTGCGAAGCAACACAATCAACAAACTTACTCTATAACTAAGAGTTCGTTTTCGCAACAATACAGGAAAATCCTCTTCCATCTCCAAGTTTTGAAGATAGGCATATCCCTCTGACTCATCAAAAATAACTTCGACCCCCAAAGGTTTAAGATAGTCACTAATAGGTGCATAGGATTTCTCTAACTCTAACCAAAGCTTAGGCTGGTCGTTTTTGTACAATACTCCATTAAAGAGCTTTATTATGGTTTTTGAGGTTTCTCTGTCCATTTTTTTCCTTTTTAATATTTTAATTACTGCCCACGAACAAATACAACCCTATCCATCAAAACCCGTTTTCTCTCTCCATGTTCGTCTTCTATCAAAAGCTCATCACGACTATCAGCAAGATAAGAGTTACTCATATTTTGAGCCAATTTTAGATAGACAACCACTTCTGAAACACCTTTTTTAATAGGGAAAAGCCCATTTATCTCTTTAAGAGTAAATTGTGCTTTTTGTTGTAACATCTTTTTTATATTCTGTTTTAAAATCATCTCATCGACATAGACTTGACTGTAGAGTTTACTTAAATCTACTTCAACAATATCTTCTTTTTTCTCGTGAGAGAACTCCTCTTTGCTTGTTGGTATAAATAGCCGTTTTGAGGCGATGGACTCAACCGATATTTTTACCCCATTTATAGTGAAAAACTCTCGTTCAGAAGGAAGGTTATCTTTTATATTCATTGCTCTTTTTTCAATAGTGTGAGCTAACTCTAAAATACGACGATTTTCAATCCATGTTTTATCATCTATAAAGCGTCTTAATTGCTCTATCAATTTACCCAAAACTTTATGTGATTTCTCCCCACCACTTAGCAGATTATATTTTAAATTTTCCAGTTTTCTATCGCTATCCATCTCTTCTATTTGGGGGATATTATAGAGGTTTACTAAAAGTTTATCAAGATGTTCAATCTCTCTCATGTCCATCAAAAAATCCCAAAAAGCATAAAAACTCTGCCCTTGGTTGCTGTCACGTATTCCCTCTTCTATCTCAAAGATGCTCTCTAGCACCTCCCCTTTTCCACCTTCTGTTTTAGCAATGGCTCTCTTTGCCTCTTGATTTAGGGTTCTAAAATTATGTTCAATCTCTCTAAAATCAGATAGCAGTTCAGAGCTATTTTTTTGAATCTGCATAAACTGTTCTTTGATTTTTCGCTCATCAAAACGTAAATCTTGCCGATTTTTTATCGCTTTTATCTTTTTATCTATCTCTCTTTTTTCAGCTTCAAGTGATTGGATTCTCTGCTCATCACTAAGATTTGTCTCAAACTCTAGCTCTTTAAGAAGGGTTACAATGATTTTAAGTTTTGACTCTGTTGCAACAAACTCCTGTTTTTGCAACCCATCAAGCCAACTCAACAGTTTCTCTATATCAGGAGTAAGCTCATAAAGTGGTTCATCACTCTCATAACCATAATATTTTCGCAGATAGCTACTATTTTGGTGGCTAAAATCATCAAGATAAGACTTGGCTGTTTTAGGAAATTTTGGCTCGTCATACCCCTCATTGAGTAGGTATAGATAATCATCAAACTTACTTAAAACTTCTGATTCTTTAAGAACTTGGCTACTTGTGGCTTTAAAAGTATAATGGAAAAAGCCTGTAATCATAGCGAAGTTATCAGCATTAAGGAGTTGAATTGCAAGGTGATTGGATTTTAAACTTTTTAAATAGTCATAGGTCATTTAACACTTTCTGTTATTTTTACTTTTAAAATTATAGCAGAATAAATTAAGAAAACTATTATACAAGGGTGCTGTTTTCAACTCATTTTTTATACACAAGCCATAACGTATTTAAAAAAAATTATTAACAACTCTCTACCGATTCCCACCTTTTCTGTAGCTTCTCTATGGTTTGGGTTAATACTTTTTTCATTTCACATCTATCTCAAATCATTCAAAATTCCATTTAACTCTTCCAAAATCTCAATACTACTTAGACACTCTTTACGATAAACTTCAATCTCTTCATCACTATGAGAGGATGGATTAAAAAGTATATTTCTGTAAAATTCTACTTTAATCAAAATAGTTTTCATCTCTGGAAAATCAAATTTCTTATTTTGTATTAAATCATTTACGTTAGTTAAAAGCTCTTTTACTTTTAAAACTTTAGCTTCATCATTCATCGAACTGTTTAAAATGCCTAAAAGATTAGGAAGATAACGATTTATTTGATTTAACAACTCATGAGGTTCAGAAGCAAAAATAATATCATTAGATTTTAAAGCATCTATTATATTTTGTAATTTTTCTGTTTTTCCAATTTCTAAAACCTGTTTCAACTCATGCACAACTCGCTCAAACTCTTTTCTAAGATAATTCCCACTACTATGATACTCTCCATTGCTCATCTCTTCATTTGCACGAACAAGATAATTGACTTGTTTCTCTTATAATAGCGATTTCTTGGTTATTCTCATTAAAGAAAAAAAGATTTTTTATATCCCAATCTATATTTGTCGAGTAGACATCGCTACCCCTCCTTATTAATAAAATACGGAGAGACAGAACGCCCCTCACAGAACCGTACTTGAAGATTTCCCTCATACGGCTCTTCAATATAACTCACTCGCTTGTGAGAC
>Ga0256826_1000743_pt1 | contig 20025 bp, 18 predicted proteins | sample CV79metaG_FD_185975 | JGI IMG/M metagenome (GOLD analysis project Ga0256826, IMG submission 185975) | Hydrothermal vent microbial communities from East Pacific Rise, Pacific Ocean - CV79 | ecosystem: Environmental > Aquatic > Marine > Hydrothermal vents | place: Pacific Ocean: East Pacific Rise...
AACCCAAAGGTCTCAGTAGCTCTTACTTGCTTAGTTTTCAATGATCTCAAACTCTTAAAACTTCAACTCGAAGTCTCGTCAACCCCTTTGTTTAAGGTGTCTCTGTTTGTGGATGGGAATTATAGGAGATTCAGACTTTAATGTCAATAGATTTAAAAAGAAATTTATAAATTCTTTTTTGATGTTACTTTTTTATTTAATTTTGTGATAAAAAAGTCTTACTCAATACTAATCATATACTTTAAATATGTTGCTATCTATTAACTCTTTGTATATAGAATACTTCATAACATTATACATATCTATTACTATATAATAGAGAAGGAAAAAATATGGGACTATATGATCGTGATTATGCAAGAGGTAACTCTACTGCTTATCAAACACAGAGTCGTGATGATTCACAAATAATCTCTTTTGTTAAAGAAACATACAAACTATTTGCAGCATCTATGATGGCAGGTGCTGTCGGTGCTTATGTAGGTGTTCCTTTAGCTGGAGCTATACAAGGTATGATATGGCCACTCTTTTTCTTAGAGATTGGTCTTTTAATTGGTTTACAATTTGTAAAGAAAAAACCAGGCATTAATTTGCTAGTTATGTTTGCATTTGTTTTTATGACCGGAATTACTCTTGCACCTTTACTAGCACATACACTAGGAATGAATGGTGGTGGAGTTATCATAGGTAATGCTTTTGCTATGACATCAGTTGTTTTTGGTGCTATGAGTTTTTATGCTATTAAAACAACACGTGATTTTACAAGTTATGGTAAACCACTCATGATTGCACTCTTTGTAATCATTGGTTTTTCAATTATCAATATTTTTCTTGGAAATCCACTTTTTCAGATTATTATCTCTGGAGCAGTTGTTATACTTTTTAGTATCTTAGTAATCTTTGATACACAAAACATCATGAGAGGAGCTTATGAAACACCTATAGATGGTGCAATTGCTCTTTATCTAGACTTTTTAAACATTTTTACTGCACTTTTACAACTTTTTGGAATCTTCGGTAACGATGACTAAAAGTGAACTCTCGCCCGAATTATTTCGGGTGATTGATGCTAACCTTAATCGCCTTAAAGAAGGTATCCGTGTGGTTGAAGACATCATGCGTTACAGAGATAACAACAGAACTTTATCTCTCCAACTCAAAGAACTCCGTCACAAATCTCGCATAGATGAATATAAAGAGCTTTTACTGCACAGAGATAGTATAAATGATGTACTGAAACCTTCTACAAAAAGTGAACAAACAAGAAGTAATATTAATAGTATTATCATTGCAAACTTTAAACGGGCACAAGAATCAGCACGTGTTTTAGAGGAACTTTTTAAACTCCACAACATAAACTATAGTGAAAATTTTAAACACATCCGCTATGCATTATATAATCTTGAGAAAGAAATTTTACTTAGTAAGATGTAATAAAAACAACTTCAAATTCTAAATAATTAAGTGGATAATTTTTCATTAAATTCTTAGTCTCTGTATAGTTTAAAACCTTTCGAGATCCACTCACTCCACTTTTTTTGATATATTGAAACATATCTCGTACATTTTCAAACTCTAGTTTGTACTCAACTATCTCAAAGCTAGCATTAAAATATTTTTCTTGCAATGTATAAAGTTCTTCACTTGTTCTCAAAAATGAATTTAAAGATGCTGTATTGTTAAGAGTTTTAAATGTATTAGAAGTAAAAATTGCAAAGGCTACGGGAGTGTCTAATGCAGATATATCTTGAAATATTTTTTCTAGCTTATCTGCCCACTGTAAAGAAGATGATGAAAAAATAAAATCAAACTTCTCTTTGTGCAAAACATTTACAAAATTTTCATTATTAAAATCACCATATATAGATTGAATACTCTTTGACACTGGATGTAAAGCCAACATACCTTCTGCAAAATCTACACCAGTTAAGGATTTGTAATGCCAAGGGATAGCTTTACATACAGCACCACTACCACATCCTAAATCTAGTATACATTGTGGTTCTGTTTTTACTAAAGAGACTAACTTCTTTGCTACTAAATTTTGTATACTATTTAAATTATCATAGCTTTGTGCGTATTTTGAAAATTCTTTACTAATTTTCATTTTTTGTTACTCACCAAAGTAATGATAAAAATAGCAATAACACAAAGAACGATAGTAGCCCCTGAAGGTAAGGAAAAAGAGTATGAGAGTATCATTCCTGCTATTACACTCGCCAATGCGATAAAGAGTGATATAAGTGTCGTTTTTAAAATACCTACTCTAAATTGTAAGGCTGAAACAGTAGGAATCACCATTAAAGCGCCAATAAGTAAAGAGCCTACAACGCGAATTGAAAGAGCAATAATAATGGCAACAACAGTCACTAATAAAAAGTTTAAAAACTTTACTTTAATCCCGCTTGTTTTTGCTACTTCTTCATCATAAGCGATAAAATATAACTCTTTAGAAAAAACAAGAAGTGTACCCAATGATATAGCACCAAAAATCGTGATAGTTATAATATCTTCACTACTGACCGAAAGGATAGAACCAAAAAGATATGAAAACAGAGAGTTATTAAAAGCACCACCAAGAGAAACGATGATGATTGCAACAGCTAATGAACCAGAAAGTAAAATAGCCAATATAGAATCTGAATAGAGAGAAAAATAACTTCGTAAATACTCTATAATCCATGCAGAGACAACAGCAACTCCTACTGCCATCCATAAAGGGTTATATCCAGCTACTAAACCTACAGCAACACCAACTAAAGCAGAATGTGCTAATGTTTCGCTCATCATAGAATATCGTTTAAGCACTATAAAGGTTCCACTTACAGAAGCTAAAGTGGCGATTAATATACCTGCTATAAAAGCTCTTTGCATAAATTCATACTCAAACATTTCAAACATATTTTTTCCTAATGCTCATGATGTTTATGCTGGTGGATAGAATGAGTTTCAATGCCATAAAGAGCTGACATTTCATCACAACTTAAAGTCTCTTTTGGGGTATTACAAATACTCACTTGCTGGTTAATCGTAAACAGTCTCCCAATATCATTGGCAATAACTCCAACATCATGAGTAATAAACAAAATAGTCATATTTTCTTCTTTATTAAGATGAGAAAGAAGAGCATAAAACCGCTTTTGCGACACCATATCTACACCAGTGTTAGGTTCGTCTAAGATGAGTATCTCTGGTTGGGAAGCTAAAGCACGAGCAATCATTACACGTTGGCGTTGCCCTCCCGAAAGAGTTCCTATCATTTTATCTTGTAAGTCAAGAACATCCATTTTTTTCATAGCTTCTTCAATAATGTGTGTTTCATCTTTATCTACAGAGAAAAAGAACTTCTTACTTGCTACTCTTCCCATTTTCACAATATCACTTACCGTTGCTGGAAAGTTTGCATCTACCAAAGAAGCTCTTTGTGGCACATACCCTATCTTTCGCCACTCTTTAAAGTTTTTAATTCTTTTACCGTATAGCTTTATCTCTCCACTTGTAGGCTTTTCTAGTCCTAGGAGAAGACGGATAAGCGTTGTTTTTCCCCCACCATTTGGTCCAATGATAGCAATATACTGACCATTATGTACTTCAAGGGAGATATTTTTTAAAACACTTTGTCCATTTACAAAATAGTTAACATTTTTAACATCAAAGATAGGAACACTAAATTTTAATGGCAAGAGAGAGCCTTTGTGAGTTTTGCTGCATTTAGCTTCATAAGTTGTTCATAACTCGCGTTGATATCTTCTGCTGAAACATTTGCTAAAGGAAGTAAAACATCCACTTTTGTATCAGCTTCTTGGGCGATACTTCTCATAGCTTTGTCGCTCACAAAACTTTCAAAAAAAATCGTACTTACATTGTGTTCTTTTATCATTTTGATAAGATTTATAATACTTTTCGCGTTAGCTTGTGCATCAGGAGAAAGACCACTTAAAGATTCTACCTCAAAACCGTATCTCTGTGCCATATATCCAAAAGCATTGTGATTTACGATGATAGTATCTCTTAAACATGAGGAAAATGCATTCTTTAGCTCTGCATCTAATCGATTTAACATAAGAAGATAATTATCTTCATTTTTCAAATAAAGTTTTTTATGTTCTGGAGCAATTCTTATCAAAGCTTTAGTGATACTTTTAGTCATCTTTTTCATATTGTCTACATCTAACCAATAGTGAGGGTCAATTCCTTCATGATGATGTCCTTCATGCACTTTTTCATCATGTTCTTCTAGTTTATGAAGTTGTACAATCTTACTTAAATCAAGGGTTTCATTTTTAAAAGACAAACCATGAATCCAAGGTTCAAGCCCTGCACCACTATATAAGAAAAGTTTACTTTTTTCTATGCTAATCATTGTTTTTGGTGTTGGTTCATACTCATGAGGATCCACACCAAAAGGAAGAAGAGGAACAATATGAAGAGTATCCTTTGCTATATGCTTCACAATATCATACAAAGCAAATGTGCTTACAACCACACTCTTTTTATACTCTGTTTTTACAGTAGATTTTTGTACTAAAACAAAGATTGTAATTAACATTAAAAAAAGAATAGTAATTTTGTATCTATTTTTCATATTGTAAGCCCATGCAAATTAAGTCCGTAATTATACCCTATTTTGTTATACAGCATTTTTTAGATATAATTCGCCACTTTAATTTAGGAAAATATACATGACTACTAGTCTTTTACTTATAATCCAAATCGTATTGGTTATTATCATAGTTATAGCCGTACTACTTCAAAAAAGCTCAAGCATTGGTCTTGGAGCATACAGTGGTTCAAATGAATCAGTATTTGGTGCAAAAGGTCCTGCGAGCTTTTTAGCAAAAGCTACTTTTACTATTGGTTTTTTGTTTGTTGCTAATACAATTGCATTAGGCTACTTATATTCCCAAGCCAAACAAGCATCTGTTGTTGATACAATGATTGAAAAAACAGATATCGTTGCACCTGTTGCTAAAACAATCACTCAAGATACAAATAACACAAAATAAGTCACATAAAGGAAGAAAAATGTTGAATGAAATTTATACTGCTTGTGAAGAAAAAATGAGTTCTAGTGTTGATCATATGCAAAGAGACTTTAAAATACTTAGAACTGGTAAAGTTACAACAAGTGTTTTGGATAATGTTCGCATAGATTACTATGGAACAGCAACACCACTAGACCAAGTTGGTTCTATTATAGCAGCAGATGCTACAACAATCGTGGTAAACCCATGGGAAAAAAATCTTCTCTCTGACATAGAAACTGCAATATCTGCTGCAAATGTTGGGGCAACACCAAACAATGATGGTGATCAAATCAAACTTTTCTTTCCTGCAATGACAGTTGACCAACGTAAAGAGTCTGTTAAACAGATGAAAGGTATGGGTGAAAATGCAAAAGTTTCTATACGAAATGATAGACGTGATGCAAATGACAAAATCAAAAAACTTGAAAAAGAAAAAGAGATTACAACAGATGAATCTAAATCTGCTCAAGATACTATCCAAAAGACAACAGATAAATTCATCACAAATATTGACAGCATCTTAAAAGATAAAGAAGCTGAAATCCTTAAAGTTTAATTCTTATGGATGTTAAAAAAGTTTATATGGATGCAGATGCTCTTTTAGAAGGGCATTTTAAACTCAGTTCTGGCAATCACTCACAATTTTATCTTCAATCTGCAAAAGTTTTAGAAGACCCAAAAACTGCAAAAACTTTAGCTGAAGCATTAGCAAAACAGATTAAAGAAAGCGGCTTAGAAGTAGATACTGTTTGTGCCCCTGCTCTTGGTGGACTTATTGCGGGGTTTGCACTTGCAACTGCCCTTGATGTTCGTTTTATCTTTGCTGAGAGAGTAAATGGTGCTATGAATATTCGCCGTGGTTTTGAAGTAAGTAAAGATGAAAAAGTTCTTATGTGCGAAGACATCATTACAACAGGTGGCTCAGCGATGGAAGCTGCTGCCGTTGTTAAAGAACTCGGTGGGAAGATAGTGGGTGTAGCAGCACTTGCAAACCGTGGTTTTTGTAAGCGTGAACATAGCGATATAAAAACAAAAGAAAACTGTAAACTACCTCAAAATATACCATTTTTTGCACTTGCAGACTTTACATTTGAAATGTATGCACCAGATGTATGCCCACTTTGTAAAGATGGTAGTGAAGCTATAAAACCAGGTTCAAGAGGGAACTAAATTTCCCCCATTCTTAAGCGAAAAGTCTCGTTACATTTGAAGCACTTGCATTAGCTTGTGCTTGTGTAAAAGAACCCACTTGCGACATCAAACTCGCTCTCGAAAAGTTAGCACTCTCCAACGCGAAATCAACATCTCTCATTTGTGATTCAGAAGCAGCTGCATTGACTTGCGAAACCGATGTGTTTCTTATGTTTGACATAAGTTGATTTTGTGAAGCTCCAAGAGTTGCTCTACTGTCACTAATACCCTTTAAAGCACTATCAACAGTATCTATAGCAGCATCTCGCCCTGCTTGTGTTGTTACATCAATAGAACCAACTAAAGAAGAAACTTGAGCATCTGCAATACTCACACTTTGAGTATCTCCACTATCTGCACCAGTATGAGTAACAAAAGTACCATTTCCAGCACTTCCACCCGTACCATCAAGCAACTTTATTCCATTAAAACTTGTACTTTTTGCAATATCATCAGATGACTCCAATAAACCATCTATCTCTTTTTGAATGGCCGCTCGGCTATCTGCATCCATAGTTCCATTAGAAGCCTGAAGAGTTAGCACCCTAATTCTATCCATATTATCATTTATACCCTGCATAGCACCATCAGCAACTTGTATCATACCTATACTGTCATTGGCATTCATAATAGATTGCCCGAGTCCAGAGACTTGTGCAGAGAGTTGATTGGCGATACCTAATCCAGAAGCATCATATGCTGAACTACCAAGTTGTGAACCCGAAGAGAGAAAACTTAAGCTATTATTCATAGAGTTATTACTTATATTGGCATGCAAATTAGCGGTCATTGCACTTATGTTTGTATTTATAGAAAAACTCATCTTATCTCCTTTATGAGAAGTATATAAAAAAATTATACACCTTTTTTAATTTTTTTGCAACAAATCAGGTTTTCCAAAATAATATCCTTGAGAATAATCGACTCCCAAAGTACATAAAACATCATATATTTCTTTGTTTTCAACATACTCTGCAATCACTTCCATATTTTGTTCTTTTGCAAAGACAACCATTGTTTTAACTGTCGAAAGAGAAAATTTGTTTGTTACAATGTTTTTTACTAAAGAAGCATCTATTTTTAAAATATCTGGTTGATAATCGAGTAATCTCTGAAAATTTGAATACCCTGAACCAAAATCATCAATTGCTATTCGTACCCCTAAACTTTTTACTTTTGCTATAAACTCTTTTATGACAGCAAAATCTTTAAACTCTTCTTCTTCTAGAAGCTCAATAACTATTCTATGAGCATCTTCTTTATGCTCTTGAAGTAGGGTAAATAATTTTTCTTTAATCTGGTCTTTTTCTATGTCTAAGGCTGACAAATTTATAGATATATCTTTATCAGTTAGTCCCAATGCTTCAAAAGAGTTATCTAAAACCATTGAAGTGATCTGAGTGTAGTACTTTCCTTTCTTTGATATTTCTAAAAAGAAAAATGGACTCACTAATTTACCATCTTCATCAATAAGTCTTACAAGTGATTCATATTTTACTATCTTTTGTGTAGCATTATCCACTATTGGCTGAAAATAAGAAATAATTTTTTTCGCTTCTATGGCACTCTTTACCATTTTTAAAACTTTTATATTTTCTAGTGCTTTATCATGTTCTTTTTGTGCTAAATCATTTGCAAAAATAATATTTTGCTTAGATTCTATAAGCTTTTTAATCCCAAATTTAGCATTTTCCAAGGTTTGTTCTCCATAAGCAAAACTAATAAGTACAGAAACATCATAATCTAATTCCCCAATATTAATATGTGCATTTTCTATCTCGTTTTGAACATGAGACAAGCCTTCAAACATCTCCTTATCGCTCATAATACATTGTGTCTTATCTATCCCAATTGCAAATTCACCATCACGAAGAACAAAAATATTTTTCACATTTAATTGTTCTGGTATAAATCCCATAAGTTGTGTTGCAAAAGAGTTTTCTATACTTTGTATAATCTTTTGTCCATAAAAATTCTCAATATCTTCAAAATTTTCTATCTTCATTAAAACTACCATAGGAAGATTAGCAGTATCTATAAAATCATTCAGTTGTTTTAATGGATTCATAATTGCTGTAACATCGTAGCGAATAGCCATATACTCTTGAATTTCTCCATCAAGATTCAATATAGGCTTGATAGTACTATCAAGATAATATGCATCCCCTCCCTTAGAAATATTTTTAGTAATTCCCTTCCATGTTCTTTTTTCTTGTTGAATAGTTTTCCATATATCATGGCTAACACTCTGCTCTTGTTTATTATGTGTGACTACATGGTAATCAAAGCCAACTAATTCCTCACGAGTATAACCTGAAACCTTGCAAAAAGCATCGTTGACATACTTTACTTTATTATCAACACCCAAAATTGAGACTATTGCACTACTCTCTACAATATCTTTATATTGACCAAGTTGTTGTAGTGCTTTTTGTGCTTTTATCTTTTGTGTTACCTTAGACAGCATCCCTATAAACTGCTCGAAATCTAATGGTTTTAGAAGATAACCTTCTACCCCTAGTTTTATACTATCAACAAAAAAAGATGACTCATTGTAAGCAGAAAAAACTAAAGAAATAACATCACTTTTGATCTCTTTTATAGCTTGCAGCATTTCAAGCCCATTCATTTTAGGCATATTAATATCAGTTATGATTAAATCTATATGATTTTGTTGAAACTTTTCTAAGCCATCTTGACCATCTATCCCAAGAATAATATTGTCAAAAAATTCTTTTAGTATATTGAGAGTTGATTCTCTTGCTTCTTTATTATCTTCAACATACAAAAGAGTTAACTCTTTTGTATTCTCAATTATTGATTCTAATTCATTCATAAAATATTCCCTAAACATATACTAAAAAGTGCACCATTTTCAGTATTGGTCACCTTTAATTCACCATTACAATGTTCTTCTATAATCATTTTACTCATATATAAACCTAAACCTGTACCATCTTTTTTATTTTTTGTCGAAAAATAAGGATCGAATATCTTGTCTATTATCTCATCATCAATGCCACCAGCATTATCCTGTACTTCTAATATATACCGACCATCATCATGTTTATATGTCTTCATTCTAATAATACCATCTTTTATTTTATGTTCCACAAGGGCATCTTGTGCATTTTTTACTAAATTTAAGATAACTTGTTTAAGTTCATTAGGATAACTTTTAAAGCTTGCATCACATTTTAAATCTGTGACTATTTTAATATTTTTATCACTCACTGAACTATCTATTATATTTTTTACTGATTTAACAATTTCATTGTAAGTAGTAAGCATTTTTTCTCTATCTGGACTAAAAAAATCCCTAAAATCATCAATAGTTTCGCTTAAATACTGAGACTGTTTAGAGATGCTTTTACTACTTTTCTCTAATGTAATGTTATCGATTCCACCAAGCTTCGCTTTTACAAGTAAATGAGCACTCTGAGCACTAATGGATGCCAGTGGCTGACGCCATTGATGGGCTATCATACTAATCATCTCTCCCATCTGAGCTAAGCGTGCTTGGTGAACTAAATGAGCATCTTTAACTCTATTTTTTTGAACCTCATCAGCTATTTTATTTTCAAGATTTTCATTGAGTTCTACTACTTCCAAAGTTTTCTTTTTAAGCTCTATAAAGGCCATTTTTTTTTGTTTCTCGCGTTGAGTATCAAGATACGAAAATAGAAGTAAAAAAAGAGCTAAAACAGAAAAAAGAAATATCGTCCATAAAAAGGTTGTATTGAGCTTTTGCAATATTGTAGCTATATTTTTTTGTTCTAAAATAGAAAACTTTATTACGATAATAGCTTCAATCTTTCCTGCAACGATAATAGGGCTTAAATATGTTGCCCATGACTCTCTGTTATCTCTATTTTTAAAATAATATGCTGTTTTTTGCGTATATACTTTTTCATAATATTTTCTATTTTTAGGTTCAAAACTATCGTTAATCACCTTTTTCTTTTTTATATCATCTTGAGCATCTGCTAAATAAACAAAATGCTCTTTTTCCGTTCTACTAATTAAATAAATATACTTATATTTTGTTGTTATAAAAAGCTTTAAATCAGATTCTATATAATCTCTCGCTATATCATCTTCTTGAAGTACTGACAGAAAATCCTTTTTCAAAATATGAGAAATATCTTTACTAAGATTTTTACTTAAACTTTTAACATACTCTAAATTTTCTTTATGATTTATACTAATAATATCTTCTTGTGTTTGTGTATAAAGATAGTTCATAAAAAAACTCACTACCAATAAACCAACAGCAAAAAAATTAAAAAAATAACTTGCTCTAATTTTAGAAAATATTTTTTTTCTCATTTAAAACTCCATAGAAGCACGTAGATAATAATAGGCCCCACTATATCCAAAAGGAGAGTATCTTGAATATGGTTTTATCCCATTATTTCCGTAAAAAGTACCGCTAAGCCCATCCCATTTATTTGGGATTGTATCAAAAATATTATGTCCACCAAAGGCAAGAACTGTTGTTTTACTAACTTTGTATGAAAAATCCATATCAAGAGTATATGTTGCTCCAAACTCATACTCTTGATTAGCAATTGCCTGAGCATACTCTCCATATCTGCTAATGTTAACTGTTGTAATCAGCTTATTTACTTCATATATTGATAAAAGCTTCATAGAACTTCTTGGTTGTCCTTCTTCTATTCTAACCTCTTCTACAAATGTGTTTGCACCTTCTCTCGAATCATCAATACGGTTCTTTGTATAATTTATCCAAAGATTAATATTCAGCTTTGTGTCGTCTTTGAAGTTATACTCATACTGACTTCTAAAATCAATCCCTTGAGTTTTTGTTTTTGCAGCATTTGTAAAGTATCTTACTGCACTGACCCCATATAAAGCTTCTTGTGCAGATGTTGTACTAATCTCGTTTGTAAGTAAAATTCTATCATTTACCTCTATATAAAAATAATCTAACATAAGCGAGAAATTTTTACTTGGTTGGTATACACTCCCAATACTAAAATTTTTAGAACGTTCTGATTTTAAATCTTTTGCACCAAGTTCTTGAGCTAAGGTATGGTCAACACGAAAAGTACCTTCTGTTGTTAAGTTACCATCACTTCCAACAAAAGAAGAATTTTGTGAAAAATAAGACTGTGCTAAAGAAGGAGCTCGAAAACCTGTACTTCCAGAACTTCGTAAAAGTATATGTGGATTAAACTTATAGGAAAGTGCTATCTTAGCATTTGTACTCTCTCCAAAACCACTATACTCTTCATATCGTGTTAAAACTTGCACCTGTAACTTTTTACTTATATCTATAACATTATCAATATACAGAGCATAGTTCGTACGACTTGCTTCGACCTCATTTTGAGGAGAAAAACCAGCAAAACCTTGTGAACCTCCTGGAACATTTGCGATACCATTTGAAGTATAGGAAGCTTCATCTCCGGATGTGATTTTATAACTTTCATATCTAAACTCTATTCCACCTGCTATTTTCAAATTGTCTTTATGCATTTTCAGGTCAAGGTTAGTTGTATTTTGTATGGCATTTAAGCTACCATTATCAAAAGAAGAGGGAGAACTACTTCCTAGAACATAGTTCATACTATCTTTCACATAATAATGAAAATCATTAACACCATAACTATTACTTAGATCCCATGTCGTATACTCATCAATACTGCCCTTAACCCCAACACAAAAAGCATAGTCAAGAACCTTAGCATTGATAAGGGGTAAAAAACCATTTGGATTTGAGAGGTTAACATCTGCTGGTCTATAAAATGCACTCGCTTTTGAATCTCTATAATTAACAAGAGCATTAGTATAAATATCTATATTATTATAAACTACATTTGAAGCCAGCAATGCCTTATAATTTTTAGCTTCTGGAATCCCTGCATGTGTTGCAACACGCACTGGGGTTAATCTACTATCTTTTCCTGCTCTTTGTGTTTGTTCTTGTCCTATAGCTTGCATTGTAAGATTTAAAAAACCATCATAGTCTAAAGGAATTGCAATAAAAGCTGTTGCTTCGACCTTTTGTCCATCTCCTTTAGAGTGTTTTCCATATTGTCCTGAAACAGAACTATGATGCGATGCCCCTTTTAATATGATGTTTATAACACCTGAAATGGCATCCGAACCGTACTGAGCAGAAGCACCATCTCTTAAGATTTCTATTCTTTGCACAGCACCAAGGGCGATAGTATCTAAGTCAACCTGACTAGATCCTCTTCCTATTACACCATTTACATGAAGAAGTGCTGTGGTATGAAGTCTCTTCCCATTTAAAAGAATCAACACTTGGTCAGGACTCATCCCTCGAAGTGTAAAAGCACGAACATGATCACTTCCATCTGCAACTGAAGTTTCAGGAGCATTAAAGCCAGCTACAAAGTAACGAAGCACTTCTGTTAAAGAAGTTAACCCAGATTTTTCAATCTGCTTATAGGTAATAATATCTATAGGTGTATTTGATTCTAAATAATTTCTTGCTCCATCACGAGAGCCAATATCTGCTTTAAGTTCACTTTTTGTAGCAAGTATATCTTCTAAACTTTCTTCAAATATATCTTCACCTGCATATAAAGAAAGAGTACTTACTAATCCTAATAAAGCTATAAATATAATTCTAATCATCATCTTTCACTCTTTACAATTTCTACGACTCTTAAGAGTGCATTATTCACTTTTAAACCTTTTTTATGCATACACTCTGTATTCATTTTCAACTTTAAATTTTGTTCAAAAAATGAGAGTTGTAAACAACCTCCTTTTTGAGCAAAGCCTCTTATATTACTTACAGTTAAAATATTTTTACCTTGTAAATACTCTAAAATTTCATCTATTTTATATCTATCAGCTTGAGAGATAAAAAGGATATCAGTAGTATGTAACTCTTCAATGTTATGAATATATTGCACTCTGACTACTCTATTTTTAATCCGTTTACCTTCATACACTTCATCAAAAAGACTTCCAAACTGATTGTTTAAGACGGTAATGGTAAAAGTCTCTTCTTCAGGTGTAGTCCAATGGATATATTTTGCAACTTTTCCAATGATTACTGCTTGAAGTTTGTTTTCTGATTCATATGCAAATACATTTATAGAAATGCTAAATATCAAAAGAAAATAAACTATAGCAGGCATTCTAAATTTCTTCTTTTGGAAGTGTGATTGTGAAAACAGCACCTACATCGTTATTTTGCACTTCTAAATGACCATTACAATGTTCTTCCACAATAATCTTACTCATGTACAAACCTAATCCTGTTCCATCTTTTTTTTCTTTTGTTGAAAAATAAGGATCAAAGATAGAAGCAAGGTTTTTCCGCTGTACTCCTCCTGCATTATCAGAAATTTTCAGGTATCTAAACCTTGTATCTGTAAAGCTTTCTATTTTTATATAAGGATTTGACGCTCGCTTGTCAACAAGAGCATCTTGTGCATTTTTAAGTATATTTAAAAGAACTTGTTTTAACTCATTAGAATAATTATAAAACATATCATTCTCTTGTAAATTTTGCATCAATTTTATGTTTGTACTCTCTAAAGAAGCTTCAAGTAATACCAATACAGAATCAAGAATTTCATTAAAAGAGGTAAGGTTTTTCGCCTTATTAGACTTGAAAAAATTTCTAAAATCATCAATTGTTTCACTCAAGTACTTCGTTGAAGAGAGAATTTTTTCACTCATCTCTTCTGCTTGATTTGCTTCAAGCTTGTTCATTTTTGCTTTGACAATTATAGTGGCACTTATAGCACTTATCGCACTCAAAGGCTGTCTCCATTGATGTGCTATCATACTTATCATTTCACCCATTTGTGCAAGTCGAGACTGTTGTAAAAGAATTTTATCTTTTTCTCTAATCTCTTCGATGGAAGCATTTACCCTTGTCTCAAAACTCTCTTTAAGTTCTATATTTTCTTTCATGATTTTGTAATGTAAAAAACCATTTTTCAACATCAATAGTAAATATATTGATATTGTAAGTGCTAAAATATAAAATGTTGTTCCACCATGATATATAAAGATAGCAATGATAGGGAGAAGATTAAAAATAACAAAAATTGCATATACATGAAAAACACTGTTTATTGTTGCAATAGAACCTGAAATCAAAGCAATAACAATAAAAACAAGAGCATACAGTGTTTGAACATCTGCATAAAGAGAACTATACCAGAGTACTATTCCTGTTAAAAATGTATTTAAAAAAACTATACCAAAAAGTAAATAAAGAATGTTTTGTGTCTTTTGAGAGTTTTTTACAGCTTTTTCAAGTCTTTTGTTAATACTTATACGAGTTACAAAAAAAAGACTACTTATCAACATAAAAATATATAAGTAAAGATTGTCAATTTTTTCGTATAACAATATAGAAATTAAGGTAGGCACAATAATGTTTGATGAGAAAGAAGCAGACACTGTAGTACGTGTCATAATTGTTATAAGTTGAGGATGATAATTAACTTTAAATAACCAATTCATACATAGAGTATATCTATATAAACTTTAAAGTTAATTAAAGCTTAATTATTTATATTTAAGTTGACAGGTAATCATCCTTTCAACAAGTACTCTTGCGACCTCAACCTTTGCATCTACAATCGTAGTTATAGGTAAATCACTTAATTTTTCTTTCTCGTCAAGTGAAGCTACTTTAACTATAACATTTGCTTTTTTAGAGTACTTGAGCACTGCTTCACAAATAAGTCTTTTTTTCTCTATATTGTCTAAGGTAATTATGATGGCTGCTGCATGTTCCACATGCAAAGCACTTAAAATAGATGCCTTTGAAGCATCTCCTAAAAAGGCTGAGACATCATCTAAAAGAGCCTCTTTTACATGCTTTGAAGAGTTATCAACAACGACATAAGGAGCATCAAGTTCTTCTAAATGTTTGGCAACAAATTTTCCTACAAAACTATAACCACAAACTATCACATGGTCTTGTAAAGTTGCTAAAGCAGTCATATCTGTTTCTATATCTCGCTCTGGTACGAATGTGTCTACCCACTCATTTATATGAGGGATTACAAAAGGAGTAACTACCATTGAAAATATAACAATTAAAACTAAAAGTGAGCTAGTCTCTTCATCCAAAATACCACCAGATGCAGCAACAGCAAATATAACAAAGGAAAATTCACCTACTTGAGACAAAGAAAGAGCTGTTTTGAGAGCTGTTGCACTTCGGGAAGAGAGACGAAGTGTAACAAATATTACAAGGGTTTTAACAAATACTACAAGTAGAAAAAGTCCTACAATAAGCGGTAAATTTTGAAGAAAAAGAATAACATCTACTTTCATACCAACAACAATAAAAAAAGTTCCTAAAAGAATATCTTTAAAGGGAGCTATATCTGCTTCCACTTTATGATGGTACTTTGTCTCAGCAATGACCATTCCAGCTACAAAAGCACCTAAAGAGTATGTAAAACCCATATAGTATGCAAAAAGCGATGCACCGACAACTATAAAAAGAACGGAACCCATAAAAAGTTCATCGAGTTCACTTGAATCAGAAAAATGTAATAACCATGCCACAATTCTCTTTCCCGCAATAAAAAGAATCCCTACAACAAGAAATGCACTAGAGAGGGTATGCCATAAAATCACACTTATATCTTCGTTCCCTTCACTTGTTAAAAAACTAATCAAGATTAATATAGGAATAACGGCTATATCTTGTAAAATCAAGATACCTGTTGCATTTTGTCCATATGGAAGATAAATCTCTTTAGAGGCTTTGAGGTAACTAAGAACAACCGCTGTAGAAGAGAGAGAAAATGCTAAAGCTATGATAATGGATGTTTTTGCATCTAAAGTAAACATATAATGTGAAAGTGTATAAACAATCAAAGATGTAAAGACTACTTGCATCAAACCATTACCAAATATCTCTTTTTTCATAGTATTCATTTTTTCTAAAGAAATTTCAAGTCCTATAGTAAACATCAAAAAGACTATACCAAACTCGCCAATCATTTCTAATTCGTGTGAATGACTTACTTCACGAAGATTAAATGCATAAACTATGATAGTTCCTGTAAAGATATAACCAATAATTTGTGAAATACCTAGCTTTTTAAGTAAAATATTTAAAACTATAGAGATGCCTAACGCGACAATAACATAAAAAAGAGTGTGTTCCATTTTCCAACTTTTATAAGGTGATAAGACATTATATACTATAATCGCGAATATTATTTAATATATGTGGAGATTATGAATGACTAAATACATTTTTGTTACAGGCGGGGTTTTAAGTTCTCTTGGAAAAGGGATAACAGCTGCTAGTGTTGGAACGCTTCTGAAACACTCAGGTTTTGATATAGGTATGCTCAAAATCGACCCATATATCAACGTTGATCCTGGAACAATGTCTCCACTAGAACATGGAGAAGTTTTTGTAACAAAAGATGGTGCAGAGACTGACCTTGACATCGGAAACTATGAACGTTTTTTAGATGCTTCTTTCTTAAAAACTGCTAACTTTACAACAGGTCAAGTTTATTCTTCTGTTATTGAACGTGAGCGTTCAGGGGGTTACCTTGGACAAACCATCCAAGTTGTTCCACACATAGTAGGCGAAATTGTTAGCCGTATCAAAAGTGCAGGAGAGGGTCACGATATTCTTGTTGTTGAACTTGGCGGTACAGTTGGTGACATCGAAGGACTTCCTTTTATGGAAGCTATTCGTCAAATGAAACATGATGATGAGGTAGAGGGAACTTTCTTTATCCATGTAACACTCATCCCTTACATCAAAGCGGCAGGAGAGTTAAAGTCTAAACCAACACAACACTCTGTGCAAGAGCTTCGTCGTATTGGGATTACTCCACAGATGATAATCGCTAGAAGTGAAAATGGTCTTCCTAAAACATTTAAGAAAAAACTTGCGATGAGCTGTGATGTCAGTCCAGAGAGTGTTATCGAAGCACTTGATGCGAAAACTATCTACGATATTCCTGTAACTTTTTTACGTCAAAACATCCTCAAGCCAATTTCTAAAGAGTTAGATTTAGGTGACCTTAACCCAGATATGGAAAAATGGGATACTCTTGTTAAGAAAATCGTACAACCTAAGAACAAAACAGTTGTTGGATTTGTAGGAAAATACCTTGAACTTAAAGAAGCGTATAAGTCGCTGACTGAATCTCTTATCCATTGTGGAGCACACCTTGATGCTCGCGTTGAAATAGAGTGGATAGATAGTGAAGAGATAGAGGAAAAAGGTGCTGAGGCTCTTTTAGCAGACTGTGACAGTGTTTTAGTTGCAGGTGGTTTTGGTTCTCGTGGCGTTGAAGGGAAAATCCAAGCTATAGAGTATGCTCGTGTAAACAAAGTTCCATATCTTGGTATTTGCCTTGGAATGCAACTGACACTTGTAGAGTACGCTAGAAATGTACTTGGATTAGAGGGTGCAAACTCTATAGAATTTGACGAGAACACTCCACACCCTATGATTTATCTTATAGACAACTTTTTAGATCAAAGTGGTGATGCACAACTCAGGACTCATAAGTCCCCAATGGGAGGCACTCTTCGTTTAGGTGAGTACCCATGTGAGACAAAAGATGGTTCACTCATCCAAAAAGCTTACAATGGTGCTAAGGTTATCCATGAACGCCATCGCCATCGCTATGAAGCAAATCCTGCATATAGAAAACAACTTGAAGATGCTGGTATGATAGTAACAGGGGAATCTAATGGTTTAATTGAAACTGTTGAGATAGAGGGGCACCCATGGTTTTTAGGTGTACAATTTCACCCAGAGTTTACATCACGATTGCAAACTCCGAATGCTTCTATACTTGCTTTTGTTGCAGCAAGTTTAAATGCAGAGTAGTTTTTAAAAACTACTTTGCTTCTTTCTTCTCTTCAGTAGAATCTGTAACAAATTTTTCAGTATATTTTTTATCTACTTTTGGAAATGGGAAAAAAGGTTTAAAAAGTTTTGAACTAAATTTTTTCGTATTTTCTAAAGCATCCATTTTATCTAAAGATGTTTTTGCAAATTTCCCTAAAACAGGTACTTTTGTTGTCATTCCATAAGTAACATCTATCATTCTATCCATGATATGGTTGTCATCATTTGCTTGTAATTCTTTGATTTTATCTGTGATAGTTTCTTTTGTAATTGCCATAGTATAATTCTCTCTTATTTATTTTATTTGTTAGTAAATGCTAATCAAAAAGGATTATAACATAAACCAACTTATAAGGTTTATCACCCTTTTTTAATTAAATTTAATATTTGAATTTTCTCACACACTTTAATCTTTTTTGTGTCATAATCCATCCTATGACAAATATGCAAACACTCAACAAAAATGACCTCTACACTCTGCTTTCTCAAAGATTTTCAAGTGAAGAAAAAAAACTTTCTCACATCCCAAATCCTGCTCTTTTAAAAGATGCTCCCCAAGCTGCAAAAAAAATAGCAGATGCTATAAGAGCTAACAAAAAGATAACGTTAGTTGGTGATTATGATGTGGATGGGGTGAGTTCTACTGCCATTATGGTAGATTTTTTTAGACAAATCCCCTACCCTCTTGATGCCATAATCCCAAATCGTTTTAAAGATGGTTATGGTGTGAGTCCCAATGTTTTAGAACGAGTTGATGCAGATCTCATTATCACAGTTGACAATGGCATCGCTGCAAATGCAGCAGCAGTCATTTGTAAAGAAAGAGGCATAGACCTTATCATCACAGACCATCACACTCCCTCTGACAATCTTCCCGATGCACTTTACATAGTAGACCCAAAACTTGATGATTGTGAGTACCCTTTTAAAGAGATTTGTGGGGCAGAAGTGGCTTGGTTACTCTTAGCACTTCTCAAACGCGAACTCGCATTACAGATAGATATGAAACAGTTTTTAGACATCCTCTCTATCGCTATCATAGCAGATATTATGCCTCTTATAGACATAAACCGTACTCTAGTGAAAGAGGGTTTAAAACTCATCCAAAATTCTTCTCGTCCCTCCTCTATAATCATCAGAGATTTTTTAGATAAGACAAAAATCAGTAGTGAAGATATAGCCTTTCAGATAGCCCCTCGGATTAACTCTGCTGGAAGACTTGAAGATGCCTCTATTGCTCTTGATTTTTTCACAGCACAAGATACAAACAGAGCCTATAAACAGTTTGAACTCTTAGGGCAACTCAATGACTTGCGTAAAGAGACTGAAGCACAAACTACAGAGCAAGCTATCAAAGTAGTTGATGAAAAAGACTTAGTCATAGTTGTCGCTGGAGAAGGATGGCATGAGGGAGTTGTTGGGATAGTTGCTTCGCGTTTGGTTGATAGATTTGGCAAACCTGCCATCGTTTTAAGTATAGAAAATGGTATTGCAAAAGGGAGTGCTAGAAGCATAGGTGAAGTGAGTATTTATAAGCTTATCAAGTCATGTGAACACTTGTTAACTAAGTTTGGTGGGCATACAATGGCCGCGGGACTTGGGCTTGAAGAAGCAAATATTCTCGCGTTTAGAGAAGCTATCAACGAAAGTGCAAAGTCTATCAACCCTAAAGATTTCATCCCTAAAGAACAGGTCTCTGGAATACTCAGTAGTACAGACATAGACCTTGAACTTTTAAGTTTGCTCGATGAGTTTGAACCATACGGAGAAGCAAATCCTCGCCCTAGTTTTTTGATAAAAGAAGCTGAAGTTGTAAGCATAAAACTTATGGGTGCTGACAAATCACACTCACGTATAGAAGTAAGACAACACTCCCATGAAAGAAAGACTCTTGAACTCATAGCCTTTAGAACAGTTTTCGAGATGCCCGCTAACAAA
>Ga0256826_1000744_pt1 | contig 20008 bp, 21 predicted proteins | sample CV79metaG_FD_185975 | JGI IMG/M metagenome (GOLD analysis project Ga0256826, IMG submission 185975) | Hydrothermal vent microbial communities from East Pacific Rise, Pacific Ocean - CV79 | ecosystem: Environmental > Aquatic > Marine > Hydrothermal vents | place: Pacific Ocean: East Pacific Rise...
AAATTTTTAGTAGGATTGTAACATAAAATAAGCTATACTATTTTATATACATGAGATAGAGGATACATCATTGGCAAGAATAGATGAAGAACTGGAACTGGAGTTGGTTTTAGCTGAACCTGAAAAATATAAAGTTTTATTACATAATGATGATTACAGTACAATGGATTTTGTGGTTGATATTTTGATGAAAGTATTTCATAAAACAATCAATCAAGCTGAAGAAATTATGATAACGATACATCAATCAGGAAAAGCAGTTTGTGGTATTTATACCTTTGAAATTGCAGAGACAAAAGTTTATCAGGTTAAAGAGTTGGGCAAAAGTGAAGGGTTTCCTTTACTCGCGACAATGGAAGAATTATAAGAAAAAAAAGAATCAATCACTCAACGAAAAGGAGAAAAAATGATTAGCGTAGAACTGAATAATATTTTTAGAGCCTCGGTTAAGTTTGCAAAAGAGAACAAACATGAATACTTAACTTTGGAACATATTTTTTTATCTATTTTGAAAAGCTCTCAGGGCAGTGAGATATTGACAATGGTAGGAGCGAATGTTTCTGAGATGGAAGAGGCTGTTGCTCAATATATAGAGGTCAATAATCCAGTTATGGAAGACTTGGAAGAAGAGGCTGGAGGACATGATCCTTATGAGACAGTTGCACTTTCTCATGTGATGAATGATATGGTTAATCATATTAACTCATCGGGTCGAAGTGAAGCTAAAATAGGCGATTTATTGGCATCTATTTTTACTCAAACTAAAAGTTTTGCGTATGCAGTACTTCAATCAAGAGGTGTCTCTCGATTGGATATTTTAGAAGTTATTTCTCATAGTGATATAGATGAAGAGAATGAAGTATTTGAAAATGAAGAGGATACTATTCCTAATTTGAATGCTTATACTACAGAGTTGGTAGCGATTGCTCAATCAGGAAAAATAGATCCTGTTGTGGGACGTAGCTCAGAAATTGATAGAGTGATGCAAACACTTTGTAGACGAAAAAAGAACAACCCTCTTTTGGTTGGAGAGCCAGGTGTTGGAAAAACAGCCATTGCAGAAGGTTTGGCATTACAGATTGCCAATGATGATGTTCCTGAAATATTAAAAGGAAGTTTGGTTTTTGCTCTGGACTTGGGTGCTATGATTTCAGGAACGAAATATCGTGGAGATTTTGAAAAACGTCTCAAAGGTGTTTTGAATGAGCTTCAATCTGTAGACAAAGCAATTTTATTTATTGATGAAATTCATACCCTTGTGGGTGCAGGGTCAACGAGTGGTGGAAGCATGGATGCTGCCAATTTACTTAAACCTGCTTTGGCAAGAGGAGAATTAAAATGTATTGGTGCAACTACTTATGCTGAGTATCGTAATCATTTAGATAAAGATAAAGCACTCTCTCGACGTTTTTCTAAAATAGATATTGATGAGCCTTCTGTAGCGGATACAATGACAATTTTATTGGGTGTTAAAGACAAGTATGAATCTTTTCATAAGATTAAATTCACAGATGAAGCTTTACAGTCTGCCATTGATTTATCTGTAAAATATCTTCATGACAGATTTTTACCTGATAAGGCGATGGATATTATTGATGAAGTTGGAGCTCATTTTATGCTTCGAGATAAAAAGGATGTGACAGTAGAGGCTTCCGATATTGAACATTCTGTTGCTCGTATGCTTAGTTTACCATCAACGGTTGTCTCTTCGGATGATACTTCTAAGCTTAAAAATTTGGCTTCTGTAATGAAAAAGAAAATTATTGGTCAAGATGAGGCAATTAATACGGTTGTTCAAGCGATTAAACGCTCTTATGCAGGGCTCAACCAAGAAAATCAACCAATAGGCTCTTTCTTGTTTGTGGGTCCCACAGGTGTGGGTAAAACAGCTCTTTCTGCTGGTTTAGCAGAGAGTATGGACATTCACTTTGAGAGAATTGATATGAGTGAGTACATGGAAAAACATGCACTTTCTCGTTTGATTGGTGCACCTCCAGGTTATGTTGGTTATGAGCAAGGTGGACTTTTGACTGAAATGGTTAAGAAAAATCCACATACAGTATTGCTTCTTGATGAGGTCGAGAAAGCACATCCTGATATTATGAACGTGTTGCTTCAAGTGATGGATGGAGCTAAATTGACCGACAATAATGGAATGGTAAGTGATTTTAAAAATGTTATTTTAATTATGACTTCAAATCTTGGAACAAAAGAAGCTAATGTGATGGGCTTTAATAAAGATAACAGCTCTAAAACAGAGAATGCTTTAAAAGATTATTTCTCTCCAGAGTTTAGAAACCGTTTGAGTTCTGTTGTGAAGTTTAATCATTTATCACTTGAAGTGGTAGAAAAAATTGTTGATACTGAAATTACTAAACTTAATAAACAGATGGAAAGCAAAAAAATTGAAATCAAGTTGGGTAAAAAAGCTCGAAATTATATCGCTAAAACAGGATACAGTGATTCTTATGGTGCAAGAGAAGTAGCTCGTGTGATTGACAGAGAGATTAAAGAGGCGTTGACCGATGAAATTTTATTTGGCGAACTTAAAAATGGTGGTACGGTAAAAGTAACTTACAAACAGGAGAAATTGGATTTTGTCTTCAATATATGATGATGATTACTATATTCCACAACTTCGTAGCTCTTCCCATGAATTTCCTCCTGCTCAAAATGCAGGAGAGGAAGGACTTTTGGCTTTTGGAGGCGATTTAAACCCCAATCGTATATTAAAAGCTTACCGTTCTGGTATTTTTCCTTGGTTCAACCCTTCTGACCCTATTCTTTGGTGGTCTCCCAATCCTCGTATGCTTTTGTATCCTCAAGATTTTAAAAGCAGTAAATCTTTTCGTCGTGTACTTCGTAATAGAGGTTATGAAGTGAAATTTGATAATAATTTTGAAAAAGTTATTACTTATTGTGGGAATGTTCCAAGAGAAGGACAAGAGGGAACATGGTTAACCCAAGAGATGAAGGAAGCTTATATTGAACTTCATGATATGGGATTTGCTCACTCTATTGAAACCTATTATAAAGGAGAATTGGTAGGTGGACTTTATGGAATTGCTATGGGAAAAGCTTTTTTTGGAGAATCGATGTTTACGCTTATGCCAGATGCTTCAAAGGTGGCTTTAAAAGCATTAAGTAACATTTGTGTTAAAAAAAGTTATGATTTTATTGATTGTCAAGTGGAGACCCCGCACATGATACGTTGGGGGGCTAAATTGGTAGATAGAACTACTTTTTTAGAACAATTAGATAAGGCTTTAGACGATGATACAGATTTCGGTTCGTGGAGAGATTGGTCATGGGAATATACAGAGGAATAAGGAAGTAAGAAGAGATGGTAAATAGAGAGATTAATTTTTCATTGTGGTTGGATTTTATTGAGCGAGATTATTTAAAAAATGAGTTTAAAGAGCTGTTGGATAAAGGGATTGTAAATGGAGCAACATCTAATCCTGCTATTTTTGCTAATGCAATTACAACGTCTCATGCATATACAGAGCAGTTGGAGTTATTAAAAGGTAAAAGTGCTAAAGAAAAATATGAGGCCTTAGCTATTGCAGATATTAAGACAGCAGCACAGATGTTACGACCACTCTATGATGCAGGTAATGATGGATATATTTCAATTGAAGTTGACCCTTTTTTGTGTAATGATAGCAAAGGAACCGTGGAAGAGGGAAAGCGACTTTTTAAGGCTATTGGCGAGCCAAATGTTATGGTTAAAGTACCTGCTACTTTGGCAGGATATGAAGCCATGACAGCATTGATGGAAGATGGAATTTCTGTCAATGCCACATTGGTATTTTCTCCAAAACAGGCAACACAATGTTTTAAAGCCATGACCAAAGGAATACAGCAAGGCGAAAAATATGGTGCTTGTCGAGTTGAAGGTGTTATTTCTGTTTTTGTAAGCCGTTTTGATAGAGCACTGGATAAAGAGCTCGAAGCTTGTGGAATTGACCCATTTAAAACAGGTATTTATAATGCTGGAAAAATCTATAATATGATTGAAGGTAACGAAGTACCTAATATTCGAGCTCTTTTTGCAAGTACAGGTGTAAAAGGAGATGAACTTCCTGCTAATTATTATATTGAAGGGCTTATGTCTGCTCATTCTGTAAACACTGCACCTTTAGCAACTATTGAAGCTCATCTAGAGCTTAAATCAGAGCTAACAAAAGAGGCTTTACCTTTGGATGAAAATTTGATTAACGGATATTTTATGAATTTGGAAGACAATGGTTTTAACATGGAGAGTATTTATAAACAACTCTTAGATGAAGGACTACTCGCATTTGAAGAGTCTTTTCAGTCAATGTTAGATCAGATTAAATAACTTGATATAATTTAAAATTTCCAAGTTTATGCTATAATTTAATAAAAAATTAATAAAGTATACTCTATGGAAAAAAAATTACAGTTTTATTTAAAAAATCTTATTCATAATGGTGGTAGTGATTTACATCTAAAGTCAAGTGCGATTGTTCGACTTCGTGTTAATGGAGACCTTCTTAAGTTGGGAGATAAACGAATTACACACGAGGAGTTGGATGGTATCGCCAAAGCCATTTTGAGTGAAGAACAGTATGAAACGTTAATTACAACCAAAGAGTTGGATGCCACGTATGTTTTAGATGAAAACAACCGTTTTCGTCTTAACTTTTTTTATCAAATGGAAGGTCTCTCGGCCGTTCTTAGAATTATTCCCGTTAAAATTTTGACTTTAGAAGAGCTACAATTACCTTCAATTATTACAGACTTATCCAATTTACATAGAGGTTTGGTCTTGGTAACAGGAGTTACAGGAAGTGGTAAATCTACAACACTCGCAGCGATGCTTAATCATATTAATACAACGCGTAAAAAACATATTATTACAGTTGAAGACCCTATCGAATTTGTTCATCCAGATAAAGAGTCTTTGGTTTCTCAAAGAGGAGTGGGGCAAGATACCCACTCTTTTGCCAATGCATTAAAGGGTGCATTACGTGAAGACCCCGATATTATTTTGATTGGAGAGATGCGTGACTTAGAAACAATTGAAATTGCTTTACATGCAGCGAATACAGGTCACTTGGTATTCTCTACACTTCATACGCTTGATGCCAAAGAGACCATTAATAGGGTTATTGGAATGTTTCCAAAAGAGGAACAAAATCGTATTCGTATTACATTGGCTTCTGTTTTAGGAGGTGTTGTTTCTCAACGTTTGGTTAAAACAGTTGATGGAAAACGGGCTGCGGCAATTGAAGTAATGAAGTTAACACCAAGAATTGCTGAATTGATTGAGCAAAATCGTGATTATGAAATTTTGGATACGATTGAAGATGGACGTGATATTTATGGCTCACAATCTTTTGATCAAGCTCTTTTGTCTCTTTATAATGATGGTCGTATAGATGAAGAAGTTGTGTTGGAACATTCAACCAATCCTTCTGATATGAAATTAAAGCTTCAAGGTGTAGGAGGAGAGAGTAAAGCGAAAAATGATTCAGATAGTACAGAAAAAGAAGAAGATATTTTTGATTTAAAAGAAGAAGAGGCTATTGATACTGTATAATACTTTACTTATTTAATTATTTATAATATAATTAAACAATTAAAAATAAAAAAGGTTTCTTTTAATGAGTAGTATAAGAATTATTATTGGAGGAGTAGTCTCCTCTCTCTTTTTAATCTTTTTATGTATTTCTAGTAATGCAGAACGATATTATATGGAATTGGGTTTAGGTAAACCTTCTATAAAACTTGTTCCAAAAGAGGATCTTGCTTTACGAGATAGAAAGACTATTCCTGAAACAGTTGTTCCTATTGAAGAAAAACACCCACTACAAAAACATCCTCTAAAAAAACATCCTATAGAACAAAAAACTTTAGCTAAGGTTTCTACTTCTCTTGATGTAAATAATACTCAAAAGACTCATCCTCAAGAGACTATAATTTTAGAGGAAGTAGCTTTGATTAAAGTAGAGAATCAAACTCCTCTTGTAAAGACAACTTCTTCACATCCTCCTGTATCAGAAGTTGAAGTGAAAAATTCACATACACTTGTGGAAGAAGATTCATTTGTTTCAAATAAAATAGATGATGTTAAGATGATTCAAGAAGAAATTTCTGCACTTTTAGCACATCAACATATAGGATTTAAAAAAAATAAGGGAAATATTAATGCATCAGGAAAAAAAATCTTGGATAATATTTATCATCTGTTAGAGGGGATGAATGTCTTTATTGAAATACAAGGACATACAGATGCTGGTGGAAAAAGAAAAATAAATCAAATGATTAGTGCTGTTCGTGCCAAGAGGGTTAAAGAATATTTGATTCAAAAAGGTCTTGTAGCTTCCAATATTAAAGCAGAAGGCTTTGGAGAAACAACTTTACTTTTTCCTAAAAAACCTTATAGCCGTCTAAATAGACGTGTAGAAATTTATATAAAAAGGAAACAATAGATATGACAGAGTTAATTATAAAAATGGCATTGTGTTTAGTTGTAGCTCTGATTTTAGGCTTTATTTTTGGTTGGCTACTTTCTAAAACTTTTGGAGAAAAAAGGTACAAGAAAGAAATAGAGCATTTAACTGATGAACTTTTTGAAAAGAAAGACGCTTTAGCCAAAAAAGAAAAAATACATCTAAATGCCAAAGAGATGGCAGAGAGAGTACATGTTGAAAAAAAAGATATTCAATTGGAACTTGCAAAAGTAAATCAACTTTTAATACTCAAAGAGAGAGATTTTATAAAGCTAGAACAAATGATGAAAAAGAGTATCAATGTAGAAGAATACAGTAGCAAATTGGCTCAAAAAGATATTTTTATTAAAGAACTTCAAGATGAAACAAATAACGAATTACAAGGCTTTGAAAGAGTTTTACTAAAAGCAGAAAAGATGATTGAAGAACGTGATTCTAGTATTCTCGAATTGAAGAAAAAAATTGATGATTTGAATGAAGATTTAAAAGAAGAAGAGCTTCTTATTACAAAAGATCAATTTATTCAAATTGAGGGACAACTTTTAGAATATCAAAAAGAGATTAAGCACTTGAAAGAAAAAAATGAAGATTTAATTAAAATAACTAAAAGCAATCAAAAAATGCTTTTCTCAACAAAAGAAGAGAATTCAGAATTGGATGATTCTGCAATTGTAAAGCTTTTTGGGGATACCTATAAAAAAATTACTAAATCTTAATTTAAAGTGGATATAATTCGCACCTAATTTTAATTATTAAGGACAAATATGTTAGAAGGTATTACTAGAGAGAGTATCGGAACAGCTTCTGCTAAGAAACTAAGAAGAGATGGTTATCTAACAGCTAACATCTACGCTAATGGTGTAGAGAATATTCAAGCTGCGTTTAAAAGAGGCGATTTTGTAAAAGCTGTAAGAGCTAAAGAAGAGTTAACTCTTGCTTTAAATGTAGATGGAAAAGATTTGAAAGTTGTTATTCAAGAGTATCAACTACACCCAGTATATGGAGATGTTGTACATGTTGACTTAAGAGTTGCAGTACCAGGTCAAGTAACAAACTATCTTGTTCCTGTAAAAACATCAGGTACTGCAAAAGGTTTAAAAAACAAAGGTGTATTACAGATTCAAAAGAAAAGAATTAAAGTAAGAGGAGCAATTGAAAATGTTCCTTCTGCTTTTACACTTGATGTAACTGATTTGGATAGAGATGAGTCAATCCTTATTAGAGACATGGAAGTACCTGCTGAGTGTAGACTAATGGACAGATTAGATGTTGCTGTTGTTGGTGTAATTAAAGCAAAATAATGTTGTTAATTGTCGGTCTGGGAAATCCAGGAGCTCAATATGGGCAAACACGACACAATATTGGTTTTAGGGTTATAGACAAACTTGTCTATGATTCTGGAGCTAGAAATATTTCTAAAAGCTCTTTTCAGGGCGAACTTTTCAAATCTTCTTCTATTCTTTTTCTTAAACCTACAACTTTCATGAATCTTTCTGGAAATTCTGTACAAGCGGTAAAAAATTTTTATAAAATTGAATTAGAAGATATTATTGTAATTCATGATGATATTGATTTACCTTTTTCTGCACTTCGTTTCAAAAATGGAGGAGGTCATGGTGGACACAATGGTTTACGTTCTATAGATGCAATGATTGGAAAAGAGTACAGCCGTGTTCGGATGGGTGTTGGAAAGCCTATTTATAAATCACAAGTAGCAGACTATGTTTTACACGATTTTGCTAATGAAGAAGAAGAAGTTTTAGAAGCATGGATTAGACATACTTCTCAGGCGATTAAGGAATTTAGTTCTAAAACTTTAGATGAAATTAAATCTCGTTATTCCTTAAAATCATTTAAAAGTTAAACTGATGCTTTTTAGATATGTTGCTTATCATTATCTAAAAAATATGCTTATTATACTATTAGGACTTTCTGGTCTTTTTTCTGGTTTAGATTATCTTATGAATAGTGGAAGTTTACCCTCTTTTAATATTAAAGTTCTTTATGCTTTTTCCAAATGGGAAGAAGCTCTCAATCTTCTTTATCCCTTAGCAATAATTTTTGGTGGAATTTGGACAAAAATATCTTTTATTAAAAAAAATACCATAGGTTCATTTTATGCTTTGGGGCTTACACGAAAAGAGTTGTTTCGACCCTTTTTATTTGTTGGTTTGTTTACCTATTTTATTTTTTTAGGACTTAATTTTACTTCTTTTGCTGTTGCCAATGAGACAGCTTTTTTGTTAAAAAAGAATCAATATGGAATGAGTAAAACTGAAGATTTATTTTTTAAATATAATGACGGTTTTGTTTATATTGGAACACTACTTCCTGAAGAGTATAAATTAGAGAATTTAATTGTTTTTAAAATGAAAAATAATAAAATAACTCGAACCTTATCTGCCAAAGAGGCATGGTTTAATATTCATGAATGGGTTGCAACTGATGTGCTTGAAAAAAGAAAAGTTCTTAATGATGAAGGAAAATTTTATATAAAAATAGAGACAATCCCCGCTCTTTATACATTAAAAAATTATGAACCAAAAATTCTACATTCTATTTATGATGGTCAGAAGTTGACACTGCTTGATAGTTTAAGTGCCAAATCACTTTTTGAGAAGCAACATTTTCAGACAGAAGCTTTACGTGCTGATATTTATACCCGTGTTGTAACCCCACTATTTTCTATTGCTTTATTGATGATTTTGATGTTTCGTTTTCCTTTTCATGCACGCTATATGAATATTGTAACAACAACGATGAAAGCTTTAGGAGGAACACTGTTTATTTGGGGGATTCTTTTTGCTTTACAAGGGATTGGGGCTAGTGGAACTATTGTTCCTGAATTGGCAATTATTTTACCTGTAGTATTGTTATGGGGATATGGGTTTTATAGTTTAATGAAGTCAGATAAGAGAATTTAGTAAAAGATGAATTCGTAATGAATTCATCTTTTCTTTAAGCTTTAGTCTCTCCTGCAAAAGGCATTAAAGCACTTGCCCAAGTAAGTCCACCACCAAAGGTATCAAGAAGCATCAATTCGCCTTTTTTTAGCCTTCCTGACTCGTAAATATCGTTGATTGCCATAGGAATAGAGGCAGCTGACGTATTTCCATATTTACCAACAGTAAGAACTACTTGTTCTTCTTTCATTTTTAATGAATCTCCTACAGCTTTGATAATTCTGTAGTTGGCTTGATGAGGAATAAAGTGAGGAATATCTTCTGATTTAATCTCATTTTTGGCTAAAATATCTTTAACATCTTTGGTTAACGTTTTAACTGCAAGTTTAAAAGTTTCATTACCTTTCATTTGTACAAAGTTTAATCCTTGTTCAATAACTTGTTGAGAAACAGGATTAACACAACCTGGAGCAGGAGTTACAAGGAAGTCAGAATATGAACCATCTGCTGAAGCATGAACATCTATAAATGCTTCTGATTTTTCTTCTGTAGCAGAGATAACCGCAGCTCCAGCCCCATCTCCAAAGAGAATACAGGTTGTTCTATCAGTATAGTCAACAATAGATGAAAATTTTTCAGCACCAATAATAAGTACATGCTTTTTCATGCCTGATTCAATAAAAGCTTTTGCTACAGAGAGAGCATAAACAAAGCCACTACAGGCAGCGGAAATATCAAAAGCTTGAACATTTTTTATGCCCAGTTTATCTGAAATGATACATGAAGTTGCAGGCATATTGAAGTAGTCTGGTGTGACTGTTGCACAGACAACTAAATCAATATCTGACGTTTCTAAACCCGCTCGTTCTATGGCAATCTTGGAAGCTTTGGCTGCCATATCACTGGTATACTCATTGTCTTCTGCAATTCGTCGTTCAGAGATTCCTGTACGTTTTAAAATCCACTCATCACTGGTATCCACCATCTTTTCCAAATCGGCATTGCTTAATACTTTAGAGGGAACATAAGCCCCAATGGAATGAAATTTTGCGTACATTATCTACCTTGCGTATTATTTATAATAATTATTTTTTAGTAAGCAACTCTTCAATCGCACTGTTTACATTTGATTCATTGTATGTAATGGCTTGAAAAATAGCATTTTTAATTGCTTTTGCGTTACTTTTTCCATGTGATATAATAGCACAACCTTTTACTCCAAGTAAAGGTGCACCACCATATTCTGCATAATCAACTTTTTCTTTCAGTTTTTTAAACACTTTTTTCTTCATCATAAATGCCCCAATTTTAGCAGGGATGGATTTACGAATTTGTGTTTTCATTAAATCAAAAACTGTAGAGACAACACCTTCACTGGCTTTAAGTACAATGTTTCCCGTATATCCATCACAGACAACAACATCAACTGAACCATTAAAAATATCTGAACCTTCAACATTACCTTTGAAGCCTGGAACATCTTGCATTAATTTAAACGCTTCTTTAGTTAAAGCATTTCCTTTAGAATCTTCTTCTCCATTAGAAAGAAGTCCAACTGAAGGAGCGGTAAGTCCAAAAAGCTTTTGAGCATAAACCTCTCCCATAATTGCAAATTCATAAAGGTTTTTTGCTGTACAGTCTGTAACTGCACCAACATCCAATAATAAGGTTTTAGCAGAGAGTGATTTATTTGGCATAATTGTGGCAAGTGCAGGTTTTGAAATTCCTGGTAATCGACCAATTCTTAATGTTGCTAAAGTCATTGTTGCACCAGAGTGTCCTGCTGAAACCACCGCATCTGCTTTCCCATCTCGTACCAGCTCTACAGCTTTAAAGATAGATGACTCTTTTCTTTTTAGTGCTTGTGTTGCTTGGTCTGACATTGAAATAACATCACTTGACTCTACAATTTCAACTTTATTAAGATAATATTGGGGAAGAAATGAGATAATTTGTTCTTTATCTCCTACAAGAATAGGAAAAAACTTTTTTTTATCCAAAGCTTGGATAATACCTTCTATAATAGGTTCGGGACCAAAGTCCCCACCCATTGCATCAATAGCAATTCTAATCATGAGAACTACTTACTTACGCTTTTGTTGTGTTGTATTCGCCAGTTGTCATGTTCATGTGATGAGGCATTCTCCATGTACCATCTGCATCTTTTACAGGTCTTGGTAATGTTAATTTATAATGCGTTCTTCTTTTCGCTGATCTTGTTTTTGATACACGTCTTTTAGGTACTGCCATTGTTTAATCCTTTATTTCTAAGTAAAACTTTAAAATTCAAATTCTAATGATTCATCACTATTTTCACATGCTTTGCAGTAGTGATAAGAGTTTTGAACCGAGGCTATTTCACTTTGAACAATAAATTCAAGGTCAATTATGCCATCAATAAATTCGATTATATCTAAATCATCTTCAGTCTCTATAACTTGATCACTTAATGTCAAGTTCAGTGGAGATTCCATATCATATTGATACGCTTCTGCACATCTATCACAAGAGAGATTTACCTGACCCGAAAGTTTCCCTTCTAGTCTAAGCCGATGATAACCACTTTTTGTCAAAGAACCTTGAAGAGCAATACCATTAACAGATAACTCAAAAGGTTTTGGACTTTGACCAATTTTATCAAAAACTATTTTCATAGTTTCTACCTTTAAACTAGCTCTCTTTGTGCAAAGAAAAAGTTAATTTCATTAACTGCATTCTCTACAGAGTCAGAACCATGAACTGCATTAGCATCAATGCTCTCTGCAAAGTCTGCTCTGATTGTACCAGCTTCAGCCTCAGCAGGGTTTGTAGCACCCATTAAATCTCTGTTTGTTTGCATTGCATTTTCGCCTTCAAGAGCAGTTACAACAACTGGTCCAGAAATCATAAACGCTACAAGGTCTTTGAAGAAAGGTCTTTCAGCGTGAATTGCGTAAAAAGCTTCAGCATCTGCTTGAGTTAATTGAATTTTTTTAGTTGCTGCAATTCTTAAATTTGCTGCTTCAAATCTAGCAAGAATTTGCCCTACTACGTTTTTAGCTACTGCATCAGGTTTAATGATTGATAATGTTTGTTCCACGATTTTGCTCCATAAGCTTAGTGATTTTAGTAAAAAATAATCACTACTAAAGTATTTTGAGCTGGAATTATATCAGAAGAATATTAAAGATAAGATTTGTTAAAAAGAAAGTTTTGTATGGGAGGGAGGAGCGTTACAAAGTAAGCTAAAACGCTTACTTTTGTAACAAGATTAAGACTTAGTCTTCAACTACGTCTGAACCTGTTTCGCCTCTGTCTGCATGTAGAGTTAAACCATCTTTTGGTTCATCCCAAACGATACACTCTTCAGTTGGACATGCTTCAGCACATGCTGGAACATCAAAGTGACCTACACACTCAACACATTTGTCTTCGTATACATAATAAATCTCTTCTCCCGTTGGGTTATCATCTTCATCTACAATTGCTTCTGTAGGACATTCGTCAATACATGCTGCACAGTTGATACAAGTATCTAAAATTTTTACTGCCATTTTCTTTCCTTAATTTGATTTCCCAAACTATAGCAAAAGTAGATTAAATAACCCTTTAATAATTCAAATTAATATTTATGACTGTAGCGATAAGTAGCTTTTTATCTCATCCACACGATTCGTCATTTCCCATGTAAATTCTGGAGTTTCTCTACCAAAATGTCCATAACTGGCACTCTTTTTATAGATGGGTCGTAAAAGGTTAAGTTCCTTAATAATTCCTGCTGGTCTAAGGTCAAAAATATCTTTAACACAAGTTTCAATTTTAGACTCTTCAATCTGTGCTGTACCATGAGTATCAATCATAATAGAAACAGGTTCGGTAAGACCAATCGCATAAGCAATTTGAATGGTTATTTTCTTTGCAACATTGGCTTTTACTAAGTTTTTAGCAATATAGCGTGCCATATATGCTCCAGAGCGGTCAACTTTTGTTGGGTCTTTTCCTGAAAATGCTCCTCCACCATGAGGACAAGAACCACCATAGGTATCAACGATAATTTTTCGTCCTGTTAACCCAGCATCTCCTTGAGGTCCACCAATGACAAAACGACCAGTGGGATTAATATGATAGACGATTTCATCGTTTTGAAACTCTTTGGGAATAACTTCCATTAAAACTTCTGTGATAATTGCATCTCTTAATGTCTTTTCTGTGATGTTGTCATCATGTTGTGCTGATACAACAATGGTGTCAATGGCAACAGGCTTATGGTCAATATATTTTATGCTTACTTGTGCTTTCCCATCGGGTCGCAAAAAAGGTATTGTTCCATTTTTACGTACTTCTGCCAGTTTGGCTGTAATCTTGTGTGCCAAAGAGATAGGAAGAGGCATAAGCTCTTGGGTTTCATCACAGGCATAGCCAAACATCATACCTTGGTCTCCTGCACCAATTTCGCCCGATGTTTGGTCAACTCCTTGGCTAATATCAGAACTTTGCTCTCCAATACCATTTAGAATTCCAGCACTTCTGTAGTCAAAACCAAAAGAAGCATCGGTATAGCCTATTTCACGAATCACTTCTCTTGCTATCTCCTGCATGGGTGCATAAATTTCTGTTTTAAGCTCTCCTGCAATAATACAAAGACCATTACTCAATAATGTTTCACATGCAACCCTTGCATGAGGGTCTCTCTCTATAATATAGTCAAGAATAGCATCAGATATTTGGTCAGCCATTTTATCAGGATGTCCTTCTGTAACAGATTCACTTGTAAAGATATACTCTTTTGACATCTTTCTATTTCCTTTTTTGATTTTTTCTTTTTTTCGGGGGAGGGTATTGAGAATGTTAATAAATTGTAGGGTTGGCTTTAGGCGACCATGAATTTAGATAAATATTTATTTTATAGTCGCTTTAGCGACCCTACGCGTATTATTAAGATTCTATTTTTTTTGCCAACTGCTCAGGTAAAAGCCCCAAACTCTCTTCTACCAATTTTGTATTACCATGAGTAACAAATTCATCTTCATACTCAAAGGTTGTTAATTCGATAGTATTAATTCTTTCTTCATTTAAAAACTCTAAAATAGCAGAGCCTACGCCACCCATTTTGGCAGAATCAGAGAATACAAACCATTTCTGATGGCTTTGGCTTAGTTCTTTTAATTTTTCTTTATCCAAAGGTTTTACAAAACGCAAATCTAAAATAGTAGGATTGGCTTGTATCAGTTTTGCTGTCTCTTCTGCTCGACCCACACCATTTCCATAACCAATAAAAAGAATCTCTTCTCCTTGTGACACAACTCTTGATTTTCCCAGTTCAAAAGTAGTTTGATCTTCATCTTGTGATGTAAATGCACCTCTTGGGTATCTAAAAGCACAAGGTGTTGGGAAATCTTTTGCAAAACTCATTGCCAACTTCATTGTATTGTTACTCGATGGAGCAAAAATCGTCATATTTGGGATGGCTCTTAGGAACGATATGTCAAATACCCCTTGATGAGTTTCTCCATCTTCTCCGACCAATCCTGCTCGGTCAATGGCAAAAGCAACGCCTAAGTTCATTAGACAAATGTCATGTATGACTTGGTCGTATCCTCGTTGTAAAAAAGTAGAGTAAAGGGTACAAAACGGTTTAAATCCTTCTTTTGCCAAAGGACCCATTGATGTAACAGCATGTTGTTCTGCAATGGCAACATCCCAAAAACGTTCAGGATATTTTGCCATGGCATTGCTCATTCCTGTACCGCTTGGCATCGCGGCGGTTACACCTACTACTTTTTCATCTGCATCTGCAAGTTCAACCAATGTCTCTGCAAAGATAGCTGTTGATGCTTTTGGTGCAGGCTTTTTAAGCGAATCTCCTGAATCTACATCAAATGCACCCACTCCATGCCAGTGTTCTTTGCTTGCACCTGCTCCTTCTGCTACTTCATATCCTTTTCCTTTTGTGGTCTGTACATGAATAATAACAGGACGTTTCATTGCTTTAGCAATCTTTAGTGTCTCTATCAAAGATTCAATATTGTGTCCATCAATAGGTCCAATATATTCCAATCCCAACTCTTCAAATAAAATTCCAGGAGTGATTAGATGAAAAGACTCTTCTACACGACGAGCCATATAGGTGGCACTATCAGGTAGGGCTTCAAGTAACTCTTTGGTTTTTTCTTTAAATTTTTGATAAAAAGGAGATGCCATGGTTTGAGAAAGAATACGGCTTAATGCTCCAATGGGCGACGCAATACTCATCTCATTATCATTTAAAATGATAATGGCAGGATATTTTCTATCTCCCAGCTCATTCATCGCCTCATAGACCATTCCTGCACTCATACTTCCATCGCCAATGAGTGCAATGGGAACACGTTTTCCTTGTTCTCCGTTCAGTGCAATAGCCTTAGCTGCACCTGTTGCCAATGAAATTGAAGTTGATGAATGTCCTGCCATATAATAATCATTTTCAGATTCATTTGGTTTGGTATAGCCACTTAATCCATCAAATTGACGTAAGGTATCGAATTTATCCCATCTGTCTGTTACCAATTTATGTGCATAAGATTGATGTGATACATCAAAAATAAATGGGTTCTTTTTTGCATCAAAAACAGCATGCATTGCCACAATAATATCTGTTGCACCCAAAGTTGAACTTAGGTGTCCTCCATTTTTACTGACTGTTTCTAAAATTTTTTGACGTACTTTCCTTGCTATATCTTCTAGTTCTACAATATCTTTGGTTTTTAAATCTCCGAATTTATTCATGATAATACCTTCCTTAATACAAAGAAGAGTCTATCATTTTGTTCTTTAGTTCCAATGGTAATACGCACAGCATTCATTCCATAAGAGGCTAAGTTACGAATAATGACACCTTGTTTTAATAATTCATTAGAAATTTTGTTTGAATCTAAATTATCGTCAAAAAGGTAGGTAATAAAGTTGGTATAGCTATCTATATAAGAAAATCCCAGTTCTTTTGCAAAGTTTTCGTAACGTTTTATCTCTTGGGTGTGCAGTGCAATTGAAGCTTTTACAAAATCTTCATCTTTACATGCTTCTATTCCTGCTATTAAAGAGAGCGTTGTAATGTTAAAAGGAGGACGCATTTTATAAAGTTCTGAGATTAAAGCTTCATTGGCGATACCATAACCTACACGCATTCCACCCAAACCATAGGCTTTGGAGAATGTTCCCAAATAGATTACATTTGAGTAGTTGATTAAATCATTTGGAGTAATGCTATATTTTTCATCTTTGGCAGCAGCATACTCCATATATGCTCCATCCACAACAATCAGTGTCTCTTCTCCTACTGCCTCAATGATTTTTAATACATCTTCCCTAGAGGTTGCATCTCCTGTTGGATTGTTGGGAGTACAAAGATAGATAATTTTAGGTTTATGTTTGTTATAAGCATCAATAAACTCATCAACTTTGTGTTGGTATGAGGGTGTTCTAATAATGCTTGCACCCATTTGCTTTGCATAAATTTCATACATTGCAAAGGTTACCTGAGACATAAGTACAGAATCATTTGGAGTTAATAAAGCACGAGCAACAAATTCTAAAACTTGGTCTGAACCTGCACCAATAATAATATTTTCATTTTGTACAGAAAACTTGTTAGAAAGGGCATCTTTGAGTTCAAACATAGAGTCATCAGGATATAAAAATGCTTTATGTGCATTTTTGGCAATCATCTTGCTCACATTGTCACTACATCCTTTAGGGTTTTCATTGGATGCGAGTTTTACAACATCCTTGGCATTAATTCCAAATTCTCTAACCACCAACTCTATAGGTTTACCTGCTTCATAAGTTTTAATTGTTTTTAGTGCTTCATTAAATTTCATTATTTTCTCTCTATTTCTAAATTATTATATCTCGTTGTGTTCTTTAACATAAGAACCCAATATTTTAATCGCATTGTTGTTTCGTTCAAGAATATCTGTAATATGTCCGTCAAATTGATGTCCATTGAATTCTATAAAAAAGAGAGATTCTCCTTCTATAATGTGTGACTTAATTTTTGTTAAATTAACTTCACAACGTTCAAAATCATTTAAAAACTCGACCAATGAACCAGGTGTATTGGGTAAACGAACCAAAACAGAAGTTTTATCATCTCCAGAGGGTAAATTATCAAAGTTACTGATAATAAAAAACCGTGTTTTATTGTCTGTACAGTCTTCAATATCTTGGAACAAAATAGGTAAATTGTACATTTTAGCTGCCACATCGGCACAAATTGCAGCTGAATCTTCTCGCTCCATTGCCAGTTTGGCTGCTTTGGCAGTTGATTCCACAGGAATCAGCTCAACATTGTCTAAACCACAATCTTGTAAGAAAATTCTACATTGATCAAAAGCAATGTCTTTTGAGTAGATTTTTTTAATCTCTTTAATATTGTTACAACGTGTGGCAAGGGTATGATGGATGTTAACAAAAACTTCAGCAATAATTTTGAGGTTATACTCTTTGAGACAGTTAATTGTATCACTAACAATACCATTAGAAGAGTTTTCAATGGGAATAACCCCAAACTTGGCTGTGCCACGGTTAACTTCTCTAAAAACAGCTTGAATTGAACCCATTGGTAGATAGGAACTCATTGCTCCAAATTTACTTTCGGCTGCTTGATGGGTAAAACTTGCTTCTGGACCCAAATAGGCGATGGCTTCAGGACGCTCAAGGTTTCTAGCGACGGCAAACATCTCTAAAAAAAGAGCATCAATTGCACCATCGGTTAGTTTTCCATCATTTTGTTTTTTAAGTCGATTAAGAATGGATTGCTCACGTTCAGGACGATAGATGGGTGCACCTGTTGTATTTTTGAGTTCGCCAACTTGATGCACATACTCCATTCTTTGGTTATAAAGCTTTAACAGTTGGTCATCAATACTATCAATTTGAACACGTAACTCATCTAATGTCATGGTTTTTCCTTTGTTTTTTAACACTAATATCGGCTAAAGCCAACCCTACGACTGCCAACTGCTATCGCAACTCTCTTCTAATCTTATTTGGTCTTCAAATGTTTCACGCTCACGAATAAGATAATCGTTTCCATCCAAAATGGCTACTTCTGCTGAACGTCCACGCGTATTGTAGTTGCTTGACATTGTAAATCCATAAGCACCAGCAGAGTGAACCACCAAAATATCATTATGATTCATTGTTGGAAGTGCAACATCTTTACCCAAGAAATCTCCACTTTCACAAACCGGACCTACCACATCAGCAGGCGTAGTTTCTCCCTCTTTTTGAATGGCTTCTATTTTATGATAAGCATTATATAAACTTGGACGAATTAAATCATTCATCGCTCCATCAACAATTACAAAACGTTTGTCTCCATTAATCTTTTCATACAGTACTTTGGTCAAGAAAATTCCAGAATTTGCCATCATATATCGACCTGGTTCACTTAAAATGGTCATATCCAAACCTTTGATTTTAGATAAAATAGCCTTGGCATAATCGGTAGGTTTGATTGTAATTTCATCATCATAAACCACACCAATTCCTCCACCAACATCAAAAAACTTAATCTCAATACCAATGGCATCTAAAGAACGTACCAAATCAGCTACAATCTCACAAGCTTCAGTAATAGGTGCTAATTCAGTTAGTTGAGAACCAATATGAAAGTGAATTCCAATAGGATTTAAATTTTCTGACTTTTTGGCATAAATATACATACGTTTTGCAGAGTCTAAACTAACTCCAAATTTGTTTTCATGCAGTCCTGTTGAGATATAAGGGTGCGTTTTTGGGTCAACGTTTGGGTTTACTCTAATCGAAATTCTTGCTTCGACATTTAGCTCTTTTGCAATCATCTCTACCCGTTTCATTTCGGCTTCACTCTCTAGGTTAATAAGTAAAATATCTTTTTTTAGAGCTTCTCTGATTTCAGAATCTTTTTTTCCTACACCTGAAAAGATGATACGGTATTTTTTTACACCAGCTTTTAATGCTCTATGAACTTCTCCAATACTTACACAATCAGCACCTGCACCAAGCTTTGCTAAATGTCGAATAACTGCCAAGTTTGAGTTTGACTTTACCGCATAAGCCACCAGTGATTTTTTGCCATCAAAAGCAGACTTTAGCTCTTCATATCGGTTGGTAATGTTGTTGAAATCATATACGTAAAGTGGGGTATCATACTTTTTGACAAGGGTGGTTATATCTAAACTCATAATAAATCGTTCCTATTTTTGTAATTGTCGCGATTTTATCTAAAATTTGGTTTATAGATGGTTAATGAACTTTTTATAACTGTTGTGCTTTTAATTTTTCTATTTTAAGAGAAGCTTTAAAAAAAAGATCAAAGTACTCTATCCCCTCAACACACAGATGTTTATGTCGTTCATAAGACTTTAAAACAGAAAGAGCTTTACGTTTAGAATCATCTCTATTTCGTTTAATATGCTCAAAACAAATTGCTCCATTAATTAGCCCTTTAGCCAAATTTTTTAAAGGATGATTGGCTTTACGAAGGGGATGCCATGCCTCTTCAAGTGCTTCATGTGCTTCAAAATATTTCTCTTTTTTTAGAAGTTCTAAATAGTTTTTTAGTGCATCTTCCAAGTCATGATTTTCTGTGAGCATTCTCTTTTTACCTTTATAAAAATTTAT
>Ga0256826_1000745_pt1 | contig 20004 bp, 14 predicted proteins | sample CV79metaG_FD_185975 | JGI IMG/M metagenome (GOLD analysis project Ga0256826, IMG submission 185975) | Hydrothermal vent microbial communities from East Pacific Rise, Pacific Ocean - CV79 | ecosystem: Environmental > Aquatic > Marine > Hydrothermal vents | place: Pacific Ocean: East Pacific Rise...
AACTTTTAGATACTTTATTTGTTGAAGGTAATATAATTACTATTGATGCAATGGGAACTCAAACTAATATTGCACATAAGATTATTGAAAACAAAGCAGGTTATATATTAGCAGTAAAAGAAAATCGGCAACAATTATTAGAACAGATTAAAGATGAATTTATATTTTCACAAAACGCAGAAACAGTTACAGATACTGATATTGGTCATGGAAGAATTGAAACAAGAAAATGTAGCGATATATCAGATTTTCAATTCATTGAAAACAAAGATAATAAGTGGGATAAATTAAAGCAAATAGTTAAAAAAGAAAGTATACGAGAATTTAAGAATAGCGACAATAATACCGCTCAGAATTATTCTATCCTGCTTAAAATTGCATTAAATCTATTAAACTGAAAAGCAAGGTGTTGCTGGTAAAAGACTTAAGGCAGGGTGGAATGAATCCTATCTCCTAAAGGTCTTGAATATTAAAGTGTGAGTTTACCATGGTTGATATATTGGATGACTTGTAGATAAGTATTTTTCTGTTAATGTACAATTGCAAAGGTGCTATCTAATGATATTCAGAAAGTTAGAGGTTTTACACTTCAAAATACCATGTTTTGTGTTAGAATAGGTTATATTATCTTTTTTAGAATGAAATTATTAACTGTTAACTTTTGTTAAAGTTGGTATTAAATATTTTAATATTCCCCAATAATTCAATTAATTTGTAGTTCAATTAAAAAGTTGTTTAACGTTTGCCAAACATCTGCGAGAAACATCTTGATAGTATTGAATATTGCTTGTCCTGTTAAAATGTTAAGCATTTTAATGGAACAATTTTTTGCAAGTAAGTACTTCCTTCCTTCCTCCAGAGGTAATTATGGTAAACATAAGTTGGTTTATTATAAAGTAATGCTATGGACATAATAGTTGAAAACTTAGTTAAGAGATACGGAACACAAGTAGCTGTTGATGATATTTCTTTTAAAGTAAAGACCGGTGAAGTATTAGGGTTTTTAGGCCCAAACGGTGCTGGTAAAACAACCACCATGAAAGCGATAACAACCTTTCTGATTCCTGATAGTGGTAATATTTGGGTGGGGAATAATTCTATAAAAAATAACCCAGAAAAAATCACAAGCCACATAGGTTATCTACCAGAAAGTAATCCGCTGTATGAAGATATGCCCGTTATAGATTATCTCAGGTTTGTTGGTAATATTCACGGTATAACAAAAAGTAATATGTATGATAGCTTAGCCGAAGTTATTGTTACCTGTGGATTAGAAGCTGAAAAGCATAAGAACATAAGTGAGCTTTCAAAGGGGTACAAACAACGCGTAGGATTGGCACAAGCATTAATACATAATCCTGAAGTGTTAATACTTGATGAGCCAACAACAGGTCTTGATCCGAATCAAATAGTTGAGATAAGAGACCTTATCCGTAAAATTGGTCGTGAAAAGACGGTAATACTAAGTTCTCATATCCTTGCAGAAGTTGAGGCAACCTGCGACAGAATATTGATAATTAATAAGGGGAAAATTGTTGCAGATGGTACTACTGATGATTTAAGAAGAAAAGCTCAGGGTGCTAATACTCTGCATGTTAAAATTGAAAGTGGAGATGTGAATAATATCTATAACAATCTAAAAAATATTGATGGTGCTACGATGGTAGATATTCTGGATGCGAATACTAATCGCTTTTCAATCGACTTTGTATCAAATCATAACAAAGGTGCTGATGTTTTTAAAATGTGTGTTAGCAATAACTACATTCTAACAGAGTTGACCCCGGTTGAAACTAAACTTGAAGATATCTTTAAGGAATTTACATCAAATTAAATGACAATTAAAACTAGTAACATGACAAAAATAATTATTATAGCAAAAAGAGAATTGCAGGCTTATTTTGATTCTTTGATGGCCTATATTCTGCTTATTCTTTTTCTTGGGTTTAGCGGATTTTTTACATGGATATATGGTAATAATATATTTTTTATAAAGCAGGCTACACTTATGCCGTTTTTTAGTATAGCCTATTGGACACTTTTTTTCTTTATACCAGCCCTAACCATGCGACTGATTTCAGAAGAAAACAGGATGGGGACAATGGAGCTTCTACTCACTAAACCAGTTACAATATGGCAAATAATAATGGGTAAATATTTGGCTTCGCTTACATTGCTATTGGTGGCATTATTACTTACTTTACCTTATGTCGTAAGTTTATCAATGATTGGAAATATTGATGGAGGGCAAATTTTCTCCGGTTATTTTGCACTTGTTCTTTTTAGCAGCATGATGATTGGAATTGGGTTGTTTACAAGTAGTATTGGTCAAAATCAAATAGTGAGTTACTTATTGGCTCTTTTTATCGGAATATTCTTTCAGATAATTTTTCAAATGATAGGTCAAAATATGTTTGGTATTACAGGATACATACTCGATTATTTAAGCACATCATCTCACTTTGAATCAATGGCAAGAGGTGTGATTGATACTCGTGATATAATATTTTTTGTTGGAATTACATTTTTAACATTGGTTTTTACCGAAACATTACTAATAAAAAGACGAACAGCATAATTATTTACACATAATTCATAAAGAGATGTATAAGAAATCATATATAACAAGTATTTTAATACTCATAGTTGCATTTATTGTAATTGTATTTATTTCAGAAAAATATTTTTATAGACTTGATTTATCACAAGGTGGACAATATTCACTTAGCAATGCTTCTACGGAACTGCTTTCAAGTCTTGATTCTCCCATAACAGTAACGGCATATTTTACAGATGATTTGCCTCCTAATTTAGCAAAAGTTAAACATAATTTTGAAGATTTATTGGTTGAATATAACAGCCTTTCTGATGGACAAGTGGTATTTAAATTTTTGAATCCTAGCGAGGATGATAATATTGAATCTCAAGCAATTTCAGCCGGTGTAAGACCTGTTTTATTTAAAGCACGAGATAAGAATGAAATAAAGCAGAAAAAAGTTTTTATGGGAGCCGTTTTTTCGTACGAATCCAAAAAAGAAGTTATCCCCTTTGTTAATCCTGAAGGCAGTATTGAGTATGATGTTACAACAGCTATTAAAAAACTTACAGTTAGGAATAAGCCTAAAATTGGATTTGTTCAGGGTCAGGGAGAGCCAAAACTTGATGCTTATCAAGATGTAAAAGCAAATCTTGATATTCTTTACGATGTTTCACCTGTATATCTATCTGATACAGTAAGAAATATCAATAAATTCAGTACTCTAGTTATATCATCTCCAAGCCAAGTGTTTAGCAGAGAAGCAATTAAAGTGCTTGATAAATATGTAGATAATGGTGGAAATATATTTATTGCGTTTAATAGGATGAAAGGTAATTTACAAACTCTTAGGGGTGAAGATAATGGTACAGGTCTCGAATATTGGCTAAAACACCAAGGTTTATATGTAGATACTGCTTTTGTTGTTGATGCAAACAGTGGAAATGTTAATGTTAGTCAGCGTACAGGGCGGTATAACATGACAACACCAATGAAATTTCCATTTTTACCTGCTGTAACTAATTTTGCTGATATGCCAATAACAAGTGGCCTTGAGCAGATTATTTTAAGTTTCCCTAGCCCAATTAGGTTTATTGGTGATAGTAGTGATGAATTTACTCCCCTGGCAACAACGTCAAAAAACTCAGGATTGATTTTTCAACCACTGATTATAAATATCCAAAAAAACTGGACGCAAAATGATTTTAAGGATGGTGGTCAAATTGTTGCCGCATTACTTGAAAAAAAAGGTAAATCAGGCGAATCAAGAATAATTGTTGTGAGTAGTGGAGACCTCGCAATTAATGGCTCTGGACGTAATGTACGGAGATTAAATCCTGATAATGTTAGTTTAATGGTGAACTCAATTGATTGGTTATCTGATGATACTGGATTAATTGATTTAAGGACTAAAACCATAACCTCCAGACCTATAATGCAAATGAGTGACTCTAAGAAGTTGTTCATTAGTTGGTTGAATTTCTTATTGCCAATTATTCTAGTAATTATTTATGGTGTTTATAGAATGCAGATGAGAAGAACCCAAAGGATTAAAAGAATGGATAAAGGTTGGGTCGTATAAAATAAGTTGTTTCTTTAACTTGCTCCACTGATAATTTATATTAAATTCGCCCCTTAATTTAAAAAAGTAAAAATGACTGAAGTAATTAGAAAATCATTAAGAGATTCAAAAGCAGCCAGGTGGAGTGCGTTGGGCATTATTTCCATAACAATGTTTGCCGGCTATTTTTTAACAGATGTTATGTCGCCGTTAAAACCAATGCTTGAAGCCGAATTTGGATGGTCGAGTACAAATTATGGTATTTTCACTAGTGCATATGGTTGGTTAAATGTGTTTTTATTAATGCTGATTTTTGGAGGAATAATTCTTGATAAAATGGGTGTTAGATTTACCGGACTTATGGCATCTGGTATTATGGTACTTGGAGCAGCAATTAAATATTGGGCTATTACTAACCCATCGTTGCCAAACGAAACAGTAATGGGTATTCACAGCCAGGTGTTCTTTGCTTCTGTTGGTTTTGCTATATTTGGGGTAGGAGTTGAGATTGCAGGAATTACGGTTTCTAAAATTATTGTGAAATGGTTTAAAGGTCATGAAATGGCACTTGCTATGGGTATGCAAATGGCTGTTGCCCGTATGGGTACATTACTTGCTATGGCAGCTCCTGTACCGTTGGCAACTTATTTTTCTAGTAATCATTTGGTGGTTGAAGATGGCTCTTTGGTAGAGCGTATGGGGCCAAGCATATCTGCACCAATTGCATTTGCTTTAGTTTTACTAATTATTGGATTTATTGCATTTTTTATCTACGTTTCAATGGATAAAAAACTAGATGCATCTATTGCTACTTCTGGTGAAGTTAATGACGAAGAACCATTTAAATTTAGTGATATTGGAACAATTGTTGCAAACAAAGGATTCTGGCTAATTGCTTTCTTGTGTGTGCTTTTCTATTCATCAGTATTTCCATTTATAAAATACGCTTCCGATTTAATGGTTAATAAATATGGTGTTGACCAAGGTTTAGCAGGATTAATACCAAGTTTACTTCCGTTAGGAACACTGTTTCTAACTCCACTCTTTGGTAGTATTTACGATAAAAAAGGTAAAGGTGCTACTATTATGATAATTGGAGCAGTTATTATTGTTATTGTTCATGCAATATTCTCATTACCAATATTAAATTACTGGATGGTTGCTGTAGTACTCGTAATGTTGTTAGGAGTAGCATTATCACTTGTTCCTTCAGCTATGTGGCCTTCAGTTCCAAAAATTATTCCAGAAAATCAGTTAGGTACAGCTTTTTCGTTAATCTTTTGGATTCAAAACTGGGGCTTAATGGGAATTCCATTACTTATTGGCTATGTACTAGATAAGACTAATCCGGCTGTTGCAATAGCAAAAGCAAATGGTACTGAGGTTCCTCTATATGACTATACTTATCCAATGCTTATCTTTACAGCTCTTGGTGTATTAGCAGTAGTTGTAGGGTTTATGCTAAAAGCAGAAGATAAAAAGAAAGGTTACGGGTTGGAATTGCCAAATATTAAGGCATAAATTCGTAAAGTAATAATGTAATAAACAAACAGATAGTACGTTTTCTGTTATTAAGTATTAATTTCAGAAAGTACTAAGAGTTTATTACTTCAATAAATCAATTATTAGTTCTTTATCAAGTTGGATGTGACTAAAAACTTAAGTAACTTTCAATCTTGCGAACTTTTTAACTTTTAACTAATAATAAAATGAGTAAAGATATTTTAACATTAAAACCAGAAGCAATTTGGAGAAGCTTCTATGAGCTAACACAAATACCTCGCCCTTCTAAAAAGGAAGAGAAAGTAAGAGCATATTTGAAGAAATTTGGAGAAGACCTTGGTCTTGAAACCATAGTTGACGAAATAGGAAACGTAATTATTAAGAAGCCGGCTACCGAAGGTATGGAAGACCGTAAAGGTATTATTCTTCAGGGACATATGGATATGGTTCCTCAGAAGAATTCTGATACAGCTCACGATTTTGAAAAAGACCCAATTGATGCCTATATTGATGGTGATTGGGTTACAGCACGCGGTACTACATTAGGTGCTGATAATGGAATGGGAGTAGCAGCAGCTATGGCAGTTCTTGAAGATAAAACTCTTGTGCATGGTCCCGTTGAAGCTTTAATAACCATGGACGAAGAAACAGGAATGACAGGTGCCGAGAATCTAAAAGCAGGTGTTATTGATGGTGATATTCTTGTGAATCTTGATTCAGAGGATGAAGGCGAACTTTACATTGGTTGTGCCGGAGGTATTGATACAACTGGCGAGTTCACATATACTGAGGAGGATGTACCTGAAGGTATGGTTGCTTATAAAATTACAGTAAAAGGACTAAAAGGCGGTCACTCAGGTTTGGATATTAATCTTGGTAGAGGTAATGCCAATAAAATAATGAATGCTCTTCTTCTTAAGGCTGGTGAAAAATACGGAGTACGTCTTGCCGAAATTGATGGAGGTAGTTTGCGTAATGCGATACCCAGAGAATCATTTGCTGTAGCTGTTGTTTCTGAAGCTAATAAGGCTGATTTTGAACAATTTGTAGATGAATTTGATGAAATTGTAAAAGATGAGTATAAAGATGCTGACTCTAACGTAGTTGTTGTGGTTGAAGAAACTGAAATGCCTGCGAAACTTATTGATGAAAAGACTCAGGCTAACCTTTATAATGCTGTGGCAAACTGTCCAAATGGTGTTATTAAAATGAGCGAAAGCGTTAAAGGTATTACTGAGACTTCAACTAACTTAGCTATTGTTAAGTCTGAAAATGGTAAAATTGAACTTGCATCATTACAGCGTAGCTTAATTGATGATGATAAAGATAATCTTGGAGCTGAAATCCGTAAGGTATTTGAAGCCGCCGGAGCTAAAGCCGAAAGTTCAGGCTCGTACCCAGGTTGGAAACCTAATCCTGATTCAGATATTTTAAAGGAGATGAAAGAAGTTTATAACAAACGATTTGGTAAAGTGCCGGAGGTTAAAGTTATACACGCTGGTCTTGAATGTGGTATTCTTGGTGCAACTTATCCAAAGTGGGATATGATTTCGTTTGGTCCAACTATTCGTAATCCTCACTCACCCGATGAGATGGTAAATATTGAAACAGTTCAGCTTTTTTGGGATTTCTTAGTGGAAACACTAAAGAATGCTCCAAAGAAATAGAACTTATTTAGTTTAAGCTGAGTGATTTTGGATTCTAAATTCGAAATCACTCAGCATATTTTAAAATCTTTTGTAAAAATTGTTTGAGATATAAAATAAATTTTTACTTTTGCACTCCCTAAAGAAAATAATAAGGCGATGACAAAAAGAACGTTTCAACCATCTGTAAGAAAGAGAAAGAATAAGCACGGTTTCCGTGACAGAATGTCAACTGTTAATGGTCGTAAAGTGCTTAAAAGAAGAAGGTCAAAAGGCAGAAAAAAACTTACTGTTTCTGACGAGAAGCGCTAATTAGTTAGTGCAATTACAAATAATATTATTGGGAGGTGTGTATGCATGCCTCCCTTTTTTAGTTTAACTTCGCCGGATATTTTAAAATCTACTTAATGGAAGCATTACTCAGATTTATTTTAATAGTTGTTTTAGTTTACTATGCTTTTAAACTTGTGGCTAAATATGTTATGCCATGGTTACTTACACGATTTATTAAAAAGCAACAAGAGAAATTTAATAATATGAATGGGTTTAGTGAGCAAAATACGAATCCAAATTTTGAAGGTAAGGTAAAAGTAAAACAGCAACCAAAGCGCAAAACTAGAAATGAAGATGATTTTGGTGAATATGTGGATTTTGAGGATGTGGATAAGTAAGTTTTCCACATCATATAAATGATTGTGATTATTAAGTGAGTTAGTTTTTGTAAGTATTTTTGTTGTTAAATTAACAAGATTTATAATGATTAAGGGAAAAACGGATAGAATGGAGGCTTTTTGGAAAAAGAGTATTTCGAAATATTTAGTTGTTATAGTTGCTTTTGTAGTAATTGCGTTAATATACTTTTCACCGCTGCTCGAAGGTAAAAAGCTGAATCAACATGATATTACAATGTGGAGAGGGCAGGCAAAAGAAATAATTGATTATCGAGAAGCAACAGGTGAAGAAGCTTTATGGACAAACTCAATGTTCGGAGGTATGCCAGCATGGCAAATTTCTGTTATTTATCCTGGTAATTTGGTTTCATACATTGACAAGGCTGTTAATCTTGGGCTGCCTTATCCGGCCAATCGACTGTTTTTGTATTTCTTAGGTTTTTTTATACTAATGCTTGTATTAAAAGTTGATCCATGGGTAGCAATGATAGGAGCATTTGCGTTTGCCTTTTCTACGTATTTCTTTATAATAATTGGAGCCGGACACTCAGCAAAAGCACATGCAATTGGCTATATGGCTCCGGTACTTGCAGGCATAATTCTAACTTTTAGAGGAAAGTATTGGCAAGGTGCACTTCTTACGGCAATTGCTTTGGCACTTGAAATAAAAACTGGTCATCTTCAAATTACATATTATTTGTTGATAATTGTTATTATTTATGGAGTTTATCAGTTAATTGAAACTATTTTAAGTAGGAATTACAATCATTTTTTTAAAGCATCAGGAATCTTAATAATTGCCGCAATCCTTTCAGCATCTACTTATACTACAAATTTGTTAGCTACGTATAGTTATGGTAATGAAACAATTAGAGGCGCCTCTGAGTTGACTAAAGATTCTCAGAATAAATCTTCCGGATTAGATAAAGACTATATTACAGCATGGAGTTATGGAATTGGAGAAACTTGGTCTTTAATTATTCCGAATGTTAAGGGTGGAGCATCTGGGCTGTTAGGAAATGTTAGTGCAATAAAACATGCCGACCCAGCTTATAGATCTGCCATATCGCAGCAAACAAATGCATATTGGGGTGATCAACCCGGAACTTCAGGACCAGTGTATATTGGTATAATTGTGATGTTTCTTTTTATTATGGGATTCTTTATTGTTGATAACAGGCTGAAATGGGCACTACTTGTGGCAACTGTGTTATCCATCCTACTGGCTTGGGGTAAAAACTGGATGCCTTTTACTGATTTTTTTATTGATTACATACCGGGATATAATAAATTTAGAGCTGTTTCCATGACACTGGTTATTGCTGAATTAACAATCCCAATACTTGCATTCATGGCTTTTGGGAAAATAATTTCAAATCCGGAAATACTGAGAAATAATAAAAATTTACTTTACTATTCCTTTGGTCTAACCGGTGGTATTTTATTAGTGTTTTACATAATGCCATCTGTTTTTTTCGACTTTTTAAATACAAACGAAAAGCTACAATTTGCAGATATGATGAAAGGAAGTAACTCTGGACAAGCGATTGCCTATTTGGAAAGCCTTGAAAGAGTTCGAATGTCAATATTTAAGGCAGACGTGTTAAGAAGCTTTGTTATTGTGTCGTTGGCAGCCATCTTAGTTTATTTATTCATGATAAGCAAAATAAAAAAAGGGTGGTTGTTAATTGGTATTGGTGTTTTAATTCTTGTTGATATGGTTTCCGTTGACAGAAGGTATTTAAACAATGATAATTTTGTGCGTGCAAAGCAGGCAGATGTTCCTTTTACAGCAGGTAAAGCAGATAAGTATATTTTTAATGATAAAGACCTTGACTATAGAGTATTAGATATATCAACAAGTACCTTTAACGACGCACGATGTTCCTATTTCCATAAAAGTATTGGTGGATATCATGGAGCAAAGCTACGTCGTTATCAAGATTTAATCGAAGAGTATATTCAACCAGAAATAAATGAATTAACAAATGTTCTCAGGTCAGGTCCAACACTTGATAAGATTAATAATCAGTTTGCAAACTCTCAAGTGTTGAATATGCTAAATACGCAATATGTTATATACAATTTGGATGCTATACCTTTGGTTAATAGTTATGCATATGGCAATGCTTGGTTTGTGGATAGTGTTATTTTGGCTGAGAATGCAGATGAAGAAATTGCTGCTATTGGAAAGACTGACTTACTCAATAATGCTATTGTTAATAGGCAATTTGTAAACCAAGTAGAGAATGCTAAATTCGAAAAATCAGCGACGGCAGCAATAAGCTTGGACTCCTATGCACCAAATTATTTAGTTTATAATTATGAGTCTTCTACCAGTGAACTTGTTGTTTTTTCAGAAGTATTTCATGATAAAGGGTGGAATGCTTATATTGATGGTAACCTAACTCCTCATTTTAGGGTAGATTATATATTGCGAGCATTGTTAGTACCAAAAGGAAAACACAAGATTGAGTTTAGATTCGAACCACGTATTTGGGTTGTTGGTGAGCGTATTTCGTTTATCGCATCTATGCTGTTGATACTTATGCTTGTTGCTGCATTAGCATTTGAAGCCAAGAAATCATTACCTTTCGGTAAGAAGTAATTGTTATTTAATATGTAATTCATTGAAAAAGGTACTAATTGTTACTTATTACTGGCCACCAAGTGGTGGTGGTGGTGTGCAAAGGTGGGTTAAATTTGTAAAGTATTTACGAAATTTTGGATGGGAGCCCGTTATTTTTACTCCAGAAAATGCTGAGGTTCCTTCACTTGATAATTCTCTAATAAAAGATGTTCCTAAGGATATAGAACTAATCCAAAATCGTATTTGGGAACCTTATTCTTTTTACAAAAAGTTTACCGGTAAGAAGAAGTCGGATAGTATTCAAACAGGATTTTTAAGCGAGAAAAGAAATAAAAGTGGGCTTCTTGAAAGCATTTCAGTTTGGATAAGAGGTAATTTGTTTATTCCCGATGCTCGTGTATTTTGGATAAAACCATCGGTAAAGCTATTGACTAGGTATTTACGAAATAATAAGGTTGATGCAATAGTTACAACTGGTCCTCCACACAGTGCACACATGATTGGGTTAGGATTGAAGAAGAAACTTAACATACCATGGCTTGCAGATTTTAGAGATCCATGGACAAATATTGATTATTATAAAGATTTAAAAATAAGCAAGCGCGCTGATAAAATTCACCATAAGCTTGAGAAGGAAGTATTAGAAGCAGCAGATGTTGTTACGGTTATTAGTCCGGGAATGAAAAGAGAGTTTGATGGAATTGTACCTAAAAATTATCTTGTTATCCCAAATGGATACGACTCAGATGATGTGAAAAAAACGATTAGCAGAAACGATTCAAACCTAAAGTTTAGTTTAACACATATTGGCTCTTTAACAAAACCAAGAAATCCTGAAAGTTTGTGGGTAGTTTTGAAGGAGTTAGTATCAGAAGATCCGGATTTTGCATCAGCCCTTGAAATTCACAATATAGGTAAACTTGATATTAATGTTGTTGATTCATTAAAATCCTTCCAATTAGATAAATATTTAAGGCAAACAAGTTATCTTTCACATGATAAGGTTATCGCCGAACAGCAAGAAGCTACTTTACTTTTGTTGTTGGTAAATGATGCTCCAAATGCGAAACTTATTTTAACAGGTAAGATTTTTGAGTACTTAGTGTCAGGTACTCCTATTATTTGTATTGCACCTCTTGATGGTGATGCTGCTGCTGTAATTAAGGATACATCATGTGGTACCGCATATGGGTTTGGTGAGTCAGTAAAACTAAAGGAAGATATTTATCAATCTTTTAAGTTATTTAAACAAAATAAACTTATTTCCAAGTGTACCAATATTGAGAAATATGACAGAAAACGTTTGACGAAAGAAATGGGAGCAGCACTAGATGCAATGACTAAATCTAAATTACAGTAATATTTGTTACAAAATTATTAATGTCGTATTTATCATCGTTAAATACCTTGTACAATTCCTTAAGCATAAGATTTTTAGTTTTGATTCCACGCTTTTTGGCAATTTCTTCAACAAAAATATTTACAGCTACTTTTCCCTCTAAAACCACCTTTTCTGAAATGTAATCAGTAAAAAAGCCTTTCCCTATTAGTAGTCCCAATGTGCGATTTCTACTAAGGTCGTTAAGAGCTGTCAAAGTAAAATCACCAAAGCCACAATAATTGAACATCGTTTTTTCCTCACCACCAAACTTCGAAATAATGTATCTCATTTCATTAATTGCTTTCGTTAATATTAATGATCTGAGGTTTGGTGAATCGAAATGAGCATCAACAATACCAACAATAATTGCGTAAATATTTTTAAGAATACTGGCTAACTCTACTCCATTAACATCAGTTGAATAATCAAGCTGAATTGTTGTGTCCTTAAATATATTCTCAAAAAACGTAAAATGCTTGTCTCTTTTTGATGCAAGAGTAAAAGCTGTAGGCATATTGTTAATTATCTCACGAGCAAACGAAGGTCCTTTCATGCTAAAAATCGCATTTGGAATAATTTTTGAAAGTGCTTGAGGGATGGTTTTTTGTCCTTGTCCAAAACCCTTTGCAAGATTAACAATTAATGCTTCTTCTCCTAAAAAGTGTTTGTTTTCATTAAAATATGGCACAATCACACTTGATGGTATTCCCAGAAAAACAATATCTGAATCTTTTAAAATATTTCTATCAAAAGTTGCCTTCAATGAGTCTTCAAGAATTATATTTGGAAAGTATTTTCGATTAACATGCTCATTGCTAATTGAATCAACAACATCTTGCTCAACTGATAATAAAAATATTTCGTATTTGCCTTTTTGTGCCAAAACATTTGCCATGGCAGTTGAAATTGTTCCACTTCCAATGAAGCATATTTTAGTGTTCTTATTCATAGTATAGTATTTCGATAATTGGATTTAGTATAGCAATACTATTAAACTAAATCACTATTCACTTGTTATACTTTAGTTTGCTAAAAATGTTTCAGTAATACATAGTATGTATTTTTCATTTAGAGCAAAAGTTAGCGTATTATTTAATTTTGTTTAATATCAGCAAAAATATAGAATTAATTTTGCTATTTATGTCATCTGAGATTTTAAAGTAGTAGACAGGAGTTATGAATAAGAGCAAAATAATAATGCTTCTAACTATGATATCAATTAAATAATTAGGCATTTCGGGCACAAATGTTGAAATACCATATGTTGTTAAACCAATGAAGTATAGAAGTGCCATTTTAGAAGTGAAAGGTTGAAGTCTGTATTTGTGGTAAAGAAAATAAAATTTGATAAAGTTATATATCAACTTTGATATTAAAGTTGCTAAGGCAGCACCAATAATACCTAGCAAAGGAATTAAGATAAGGTTTGTGACAATTAGAAGTCCTGCAAATATCAAAAGGAAATAGGATAAATATCTATAGTGGTTGGAGTTTACTATTATGTGAGGACTAATTCCAAGTGCTATATCAAATAAGCTAGCAATACCGATAAAAAGGATTACGTATTTACCCGATATATATTTCAATGGTATGATATGAAAAACGTTGTCGATGTTAGCCCAAATACCAATTAATAATAATAATCCAAGTATGCTGAGGCTGATACTGCTTTTTTTATAAATAATATCAATTACTTTTAGTTCATTATTTCTCCAAGCATCTGCGATAACAACTCCGCTAATTTTACCCATCGTACGTAGAGGCACTAAAATTAAAGTTCCAAAAAAGAAAGTAATCGTATAAATACCTAATTCACTCAGATTCAGCATTCGCTCAACCATAATAGAATCTATTGTTGCTGTTAAAACCCCTGAGAAACTTGCCAATATGCCAAATGCTCCAATATCAATCATTTTACGAGCTAGTTTTTTATCAATGAAACCCGTATCGAGCTTTATAAAGAATAGGTTGCTAAATACTAGTGATAAAAAAAGAAATACTGTTGGAAGAATTAGAGCTATTGTATAAAGAACCACAGCTTTATGAAAATCAATTGTATCAAAGTAATATAGAACAATTACTACGAGGATCAAAATTCTTTGTATTACTTCCTTATAAACAATGCCTTTTACAGTATTGTAAAGAACTCTGTAGTATGTATCGAATACATTAAAAAGTAATGTAAATACAATTAATGGAACTATGTAATAAAAATAATCAGAAAATAAATCAGAGCCAGTCTTATTGCTGTCGAGTATTATTGGTTTGAGAAATAGAAAAGCAGAAATGGAAACTATTAGTCCAATTGTAGAAATTATAAGAGCTAAACCTAAGTATCCATGATGCTTACGTTGATAATCTCTAAAATAAGGGAATAATTTTACTGTCACAGTATTTATGCCTAATGCCGAAAACTGTGCAAACAAAAGTGAATATGAAACCAATATTCTAAAAAGGCCAATTTCATCAGTAGTAAAAACAAGTGGGTATAATAATCCTGTTGTGACAAACCCCAGAACTACTCCAGTGTATGAAAATATTATACCGGAAATTGATTGATTTTTTATTACTCCCAAAATGCTAGTATTTTGTAATGCGAACTGTAAATATGATGAATTATTATTGGTCTTTTAAATCTTTAAGTATAATTTCTTTTAGTTTAATCGCTAATAATTTATGTCCCTTATGGGAATAGTGAATACCGTCGGGATATTCTGATTGATTAATAAATGAATTTGTATCGATAAAAATTTGATTGTATTTATTTGTTATATTTTTAATATGCTCATTGTATTTAATGTATTTAGCTGCACTTCCGGGCAATTGTTTTTCCACTCGATCATTGGCATTGTTTATGGGTAAAGATATAATACGAGCATTTGTGTCTTTAATTAGTGTTGCCACTAGTATGTCGTACTGATTGATAAAATCTTTTTCTGATATCCAACTTCTATATCTCCTTATTTTCACAAAGAAAGGTCTATATTTTTTAAATAAGTTAGCATAAATTCCTGAAAAAATATATTCATACCAGTTCTTAACAATAGTATTAGCTAGCTTGTAAAACCAGTGTGGAGCTTCGCGAGTTGATGCATCATTTACTCCAAAGTTTAGTATATAGTAATTTGGATAAACGCGAATTATTTTATCAATATTGTAAATTGCCTCTCGTACAAGTTCACCACCGTATGCTAGATTATTTACTTGAAAACTATAGTCTTCTTGTACGTCATTTAATGATTTCTCAAGTAAATATGTGTAGTTATTATTATATGGGTATTGTTGTGGTGGTCGGACGCGCATTGCAACAGAATTACCTATAACTGATATTTTTAACTGCCTCATATTTTTACTGCTTATTATTGTTTGTCTGTATAGAGTTTACCTAAAAAGATGAAAGCTTTAAATTTTAGGTTAAATGTTATTATTTTAGTTGTGTTTAAAAACAATTAGATATTTTTTGTCAAAACTACTGTAATATTATCACTGTTTGAAATAATTGATGTCAAAAATAAACCTTTATTCAACTATATTTGTACTTTTTTAATCAGCAAGTGATACATGAAAATTGGAGTAGTTGTAGATAATGAATTTACAAATGATATACGTGTTACAAATGAATGTGATATACTTAGCAATAATGGTCACGACATAAAGGTTCTTTGTCTAAATTTTGGTTCATATCCGAAAACTGTAAGGCTTAATAATAAAGTCTTTGTTTATAGAATTCTAATTTCAAGAAAGCTAAAAAATATCTTATTTGCTTTAACTAATTTTATTGATATCTATAGTATTTGGTGGTCTTTTAAGATTAAACGATTTATTATTAAACATAATATTGATATAATTCATGTTCATGATTTATACATGGCTAAGGCAGCATTCATTGCAACAAAAAATACTAAAATAAAACTTGTTTTGGATCTTCATGAAAACTACCCTTATGCTGTAAATGGTTACGCATGGATGCACAAGCGTTTCTCAAAATATATCATAAGACCTTGGAAGTGGAAAGATAAAGAAGGCATATTCCTGTCATTTCCCGATGGAATTGTTGTTTTAAGCGATAGTTTTAAAAGTGAATTGTTAAATAGATACCAGTTTTTGAGAGAAGAGCAGTTTGTTGTATATCCGAATGTGCCAAATATCCAAAAACTACTTGAGTATAAAATAGATAAAGAGATTTTAAACTCAAAAAATGACTTTGTTTTGTTTTATTTTGGTGCAATTAATAAGCGTAGGGGTATAGACCTTTTATTTGATTCTATTTATGAGTTATCAAAGCAGATATCCAATTTAAAGCTTTTGCTTATAGGTCCGGTGGATAAAGCCGAGAAGCAATGGTTTGAAAGAAGGATTGGTGAATCAATAATTAATAAGCATACAACACATTATGCCTGGAAAGATATCAGTTTGCTTCCATCCTATATTATGGCAAGTAATATTTGTTTGTCTCCAATAGAGAAGAATCCTCAACATGAATCAGGTATTGCAAATAAGGTATTCCAGTATATGTTGTTTGAAAAACCTGTAATTGTTTCAAATTGTCTCCCCCAAGAATCACTGATTCATAAATATAATTGTGGATTATCTTTTCAGTGGAATTCGGTTGAGAGTTTTATAGATTCAGTTATAAAGATTTACAGTAATCCTACTGATGCAAATGAAATGGGAAAAAATGGGAGGGATGCAGTAAATAAGCATTTTAATAATACAGTTTTAACAAGTGATTTGTTGAGTCTTTATAAATAATGTAACTAAGAAAAAACAATATTTTTTCGGATTGGTTAATAGGATATCAAGAACAAGGCTTGTTAAGTATTTAAAATATAGGTTTTTTGTTTGTCTATTGGAAGGGCATACGCAGGTAATTAGAATAAAATACTTGCCTAACAGAATAATTAACTGCGCCACTATTATCAATTATATCACCACCTGTAATGGTAACAGCATTCTGTGCATTTAGTCCTATTGCTAATACATGTATATAGAGTTGTAATTAATACTTGTTGATACATTTTTCAGTAAAAGATTGTTGCAAGACAAATAGACTCATATTTTTTAAGTCGTTCCTTTAGTAAAATAATCAAAAATTAAACTGTTCCAAAATAATTGGATTGGAATATTAGATTCTTTTTAAACAACATTAACCTCAAATTCAAGATTAATACCGAATTTAGTAATAACACTTTTTTTTATGGATTGTGCAAATTCAAAAATTTCCTTTCCTGACGCATTACCAAAATTAATTATGATGAGAGCCTGATTTCTGTATGTTCCAACATCTCCTTTCCTTTTCCCTTTCCAACCACACTTTTCAATTAACCATGCCGCTGGTATTTTGTATTTATTTTCGGATAAAGTGAAAGAAGGAATATTGGGATATAGACTTGTTAACTCATTCAGCTTATTTTTATTTATTACGGGGTTTTTAAAAAAACTACCTGCACTTTTAAGTTCTTCTGGATCTGGAATTTTTGAATTTCTAATCTCAGAAATCTTACGACTTACATCCTGAATAGAAATGCTATCAGTATCTATTCCTGTAAAAGCATCGGAAAGTGGTTTATATGATAGATTAAGCTTTGGTTTTTTAGAAAGCATTAGTAAAACACTGGTAATAAAGAATTTGCCTTTATGTTTAGTTTTGAAAATGCTTGTCCTATAGCCAAATTTACATTCTGCACTTTTAAACTCATTAATTATGCCTGAGTTTAGATTAAATGCTTCAAGGCTAACCATAACATCTTTTAACTCACTACCATATGCACCAATATTTTGAATAGGGGCTGCACCAATCTTACCGGGAATGTCTGTCATGTTCTCAAGGCCTCCCCAACCCATATTTACTGTATAGTCAACCAAAGCAGGCCAAAACTCACCTGAATTTACTTTAAGTAATACAGTATCTTCGTCTTCATATACTACTTCTTTTCCCCATATTTGATTTAATAATACTAACCCTTCGATATTCTGAGTAAACAGCACATTACTTCCTTTGCTAAGAATAAGTAGATTATTATTCTTCAATTTGCCATCCTTGTATAGAGCGTGAAGTTCATCTACTGAAGTAATAATTGCCAATTCATTTGCCTTAACTTTAAGTCCGAAAGTGTTAAATGGCAGTAGGCAGAAATCTTTTTTAATATTCATAACAATTCAAAGATAATACAAAGGAGCAATAAATATTGAAATACTTTGTTATTTAGCAAAAGTTAGTATTTTTATTTTCAAAATTTAAATTTGCAGAAAAGGGTAATTGTTTCGGTTATTAACGATTTGGTGACGGATCAGAGGGTTAATAAAGTATGTCAAACTTTAACATCAATAAGTTGTGATGTATTACTTGTTGGGCGAAAAATGCGGAATAGCCCTAAATTGGACGACAGAGATTATGCAATGCATAGGATGAAGTTGATGTTTGATAATGGACCACTTTTTTACGCAGAGTTTAATATCAGACTTTTTATCCTTTTATTATTCAGAAAGGCTGACTTGTTTATTTCCAATGATTTGGACACATTACTGCCAAATCATATTGTGAGTAAAATAAAGAGAATACCGTTGGTGTATGATAGTCATGAGTATTTTACCGAAGTGCCAGAGTTGGTGAATAGAAAACGTACACAGGCAATATGGAAATTTATTGAGCGAAAATTATTCTCATTACAAACTGACATTATTACAGTTAACGATTCAATTGCTGATTTGTTTGAGAAGGATTACGGTACACGACCACATATTGTACGTAATATCCCTCGAAAGAGACAGTCAGTAAAAAAGTTGTCAAGAGAAGAGCTGAGTTTACCTGTTGATACCAATATTCTTATTCTACAAGGGTCGGGGATTAATATGCATCGTGGTTCTGAAGAGTTGGTTGAAGCTATGCAATATGTGAAAAATGCAGTTTTGCTCATTATTGGTGGTGGTGATGTAATTGATGAACTCAAGAAGATGTCAAAAACATTTAAACTGGATAAAAAGATTATTTTTTTACCTCGAATGCCTTACCAACAACTTATGCAATATACTGCCGTTGCCGATATAGGTTTAACACTTGATAAGTCGACAAACCTTAACTATAAATTTAGCTTACCAAATAAGTTGTTTGATTACATACAGGCTGGGATTCCCGTACTATCTTCATCATTACCGGAAATTGAGAAAATAATTACTAAATACAACGTCGGTGATTTTATCTTTAATCATGATCCAAAAAGCATTGCGGATAAAATAAATGAGATGTTAAGTAATAAGACCCAAATGGAAAAGTGGAAAAAAAACTGTAATTTTGCTGCAAGCGAGTTAACGTGGGAAAACGAGGAAAAGGTACTTATAGATATTTATTCAAAATATGTCTGATATTCATATACATATAATCTCATTCGATATACCATACCCAGCAAATTATGGTGGTGTTATTGATGTTTTTTTTAAGGCTAAAGCTTTGTCTGAGAGTGGAGTTAAGGTTCATATGCATTGTTTCCAGTATGGAAGAGAGCATTACAGTATAATGAAAGAGACCTTTTTTGAAGTGAATTATTATAAGCGCGACATTTCTAAAAAACATCTTTTTAAAAGTATACCGTACATTGTGAGTACAAGGATATCAGAGCAATTAGTTGAAAACCTTCTTAAAGATGAATTTCCTATTTTAATGGAAGGTCTGCATACGTCGGTATTGTTGGATGAACCAAAACTTAATAAAAGAAAGCTATTAGTAAGAGCACATAATATTGAACACGAGTACTATTACAATTTGGGCAAAGCCGAGAAGGATATTTTTAAGAAGTATTACTTTTATAATGAGGCAGCAAAGCTTAAGCGTTACGAGAAGGTATTGGCAAAAGCTGATAAAATATTGGCGATTTCAGAAAATGATAAACAGCACTTTAGAAATGAGTTTAGTAACGTAGTTCATGTACCTGCATTTCATCCGTTTAATGAGGTAAAGAGCAAGTTAGGTAAAGGTGATTATGTGCTTTATCATGGTAATTTATCCGTTGCTGAAAATGTGAATGCAGTTAATTTTTTACTAGATGATGTTTTTAATGATATTGATATTCCATTAAAAATTGCAGGATTAAACCCTACAAAACAGTTAAAAAATAGATTG
>Ga0256826_1000746_pt1 | contig 19996 bp, 18 predicted proteins | sample CV79metaG_FD_185975 | JGI IMG/M metagenome (GOLD analysis project Ga0256826, IMG submission 185975) | Hydrothermal vent microbial communities from East Pacific Rise, Pacific Ocean - CV79 | ecosystem: Environmental > Aquatic > Marine > Hydrothermal vents | place: Pacific Ocean: East Pacific Rise...
AAGATACGGGAAGTATAAGTATGGAAGATTATGGAAAATATGCAGCACTTTTTGAAGATGCTGATGATGTTTTTTTGGGGTCACCCCGTTCAAAGTTTTTAGATATTGTCTACACAGCCAATCGTAATCTGGTTGAAGAACAACTAGATAAGATGGTTGAGAAGATGGCTACGATGGAGCTATTGTTAGAAGAGAAGCTAGGAGATTACTGGGAACGTGAACTACCAACACGTGGTTTTGGACGCTCTAATGAAGTCGAAGAGAAGACTAAAAGTCTTTATATCGAGTTTACAGGCGAGATCGTTACCCGTAACGAGTAACAAAAGAGGTCGCCCTCTTTTAAGTGTAGTTGGCTACTTTTATAAGAGAACGAGACAATTTTAGTATCAGGATAGAGATAAGTGATAGAGTTAGTAGAAAAAGAGATCAATACTTTAGTCGAAGAGATTGGCTATGATGAGATTACCCGTCTTTTTGGGACACTTGCCGGTGGTAAACGTCTTCGTGCAAAACTTGTTTTGGAGATTGCTGGTACCGATACTACCGCACCTCGTTTGGGTGCGATCATTGAGCTTATCCATGCAGCAAGTCTGCTACATGATGATGTTATCGATGATGCGATCTTGCGACGTGGTGCCCCTTCTGTCAACGCTACTGAAGATTCAAAAACTGCCATCATGTTAGGTGATGCGCTCTACTCAAAAGCATATGCGACTTTAGTCGAATACGATAGTGCAGTTGCAAAAAGTGTTGCAGAAGCAGTCACAGCCCTCTCTGTTGGTGAGTTGATGGATGTACGTCTCTCAGAAAAGTTCAATGCAGATAGTACGATATACATGAACATGTTGTATCTTAAAACAGCAGCATTGATCGAGGCGTCAGCTAAAGCAGCCGCGCAACTCATGGGTAAAGATGCTGAAGCTTACGCTCTGTATGGCAAAAACCTTGGGATCTCTTTTCAGATTATTGATGATATCTTAGATATTACTTCAGATGAAGCGACCTTAGGTAAGCCTGCAATGCATGATTATGAGGAGGGTAAATGTACACTTCCTTATATCTATCTTTATGAAGCACTTGAAGGTGCTGAACGTGAGCGTTTACTCAGTTACCATAGACAAAAGCTCAACAATGAAGAGATCCATTGGATCAAGTCAAAGATGAAAGCACATCAATGTGTTGAACGTTCATATGCTTTGGCTCAAGAACTCTCTAACAAAGCGATCGCGGCAGTAGCATCAGAAGCAAAACTGGTTGGCATCATCAACAACATGATGCAAAGAAGTTTTTAATGCATTTTGTCATTGTCAGTTTTACGCACAAAAACACGACACTTGATATTCGTGAAAAATTAGCATTTTCCAATGACGATCAGAAGTTAGAGTTTTTAAAAAAGGCAAGTCAAGACAGTAATATTACTGAAGTGATGTTAACTTCTACTTGTAATCGTATTGAGATCTTTGCCAGTTGTACGGAGATAGAAGATGCTGTGATGACACTTCTTCTTCATCTTCATACACACTCTTTGATTCCTGCCGATGAGTTAGAGGTACGTGCAGAAGTTTATGAAGATCGTAGTGCAATTCACCACTTCTTCTCTGTGGTCAGTTCTCTTGACTCTATGGTAGTCGGTGAGACACAGATTGCAGGACAGACTAAAGATGCTTATAACCTTTCACTGATCAATGGTCTTTGTGGTGATGAGATCACGGGAGCGATTCGTCATGCCTTTAGTTGTGCGGCTGAGGTACGTCATGTCAGTGATATCTCATCTAAGCCGGTTTCTATCGCTTCTGTTGCTATGAAGCAGTTGAAAAAAGATGCGGGCGATCTCGATGAGATGCGTGCATTGATCATTGGTGCGGGTGAGATGAGTGTTCATACGGCGCGATACCTTATCAAAGAGGGTGTGTCGATTACCATCATGAACCGTACGCGTGCAAAGGCTGAAGATATTGCCCAAGAGTTTGATGCTCAAGTGATTGACTTTGAGGAGCTCTCAGCTGTGCTCAATGAGTTTGATATCTTAGTTTCAGCAACTTCTGCCACAACACCTATCATCTCTAAACGAGATATCAACTTCAATATCAAAGATCGTTACTGGATCGATATGGCAGTGCCGCGTGATATAGAAGCCTTTAACTCGAATGCGATCAAGCTTTATGCGGTGGATGATCTTAAGACGATCGTTGATGAGAACTTAAGTATTCGTGAGGATCAGGCCAAAGCATCTTTTAGTGTGATTCGTAAGTTTACCAAAGAGTACTACATCTGGAAGCAGCGTCAAAATATTGAGCCGATGATCAAAGAGTTGTATGTTCGTGCTCATCAAGCGGCAGCAGTAGAGACTGCTCGAGCAGTAAAAAGTAAGTACATCCCAAAAGAGTATGAAGCTCAGGCTCAAAAACTAGCAGAACAAGCACTTAAACGTTTTATGCATGCCAAAATGCAACGTTTACGAGAAGTCAGTGAAGCCAAAGAGAGTGAAAACTTGATCGCCTCGTTAAAACATATCCTCGGTCTTGAAAAAGACGAAACAAACTAATTTTTCTAAGGAAGTCCATGCGTTTTTCAAAAGCTTTTATCCCTACGACTAAAGAGGCACCTAGTGATGCTGTATTAGCCAGTCATATCTTTTTGTCACGTGCAGGTTTTACGACACAGGTTGCTGCTGGACTCTACAACTACTTACCATTGGGTAAACGTGTTCTTAAAAAGATTGAGAATGTAATCAATGAAGAGATGCACAGAGCAGGGGCCCAAGAGGTAGAACTTAGTTTTGTGACACCCGCTGATCTTTGGGCGGAGAGTGGTCGTATAGAGAAGTTTGGTAAAGAGCTTTTACGTTTTAAAGACCGTAAAGAGAATCTTTTTGTTTTGGGACCCACTCATGAAGAGATGATGGTCAATTTGGTGCGTAATCGTGTGACATCATACAAACAACTACCGCTCAATCTTTACCAAGTCAAGACCAAGTTTCGTGATGAAGCCCGTCCTCGTTTTGGTCTGATGCGTGGTCGTGAATTTGTGATGAAAGATGGTTATAGCTTTCATGCAACTACAGAAGACCTTGATAGAGAGTTTGATCTTATGGAAGCTTCATACAAGCGTATTTTAGAGCGTTTAGACCTTGACTTTCGTGTGGTTGAGGCAGATAGTGGTGCTATTGGTGGTTCAGGTTCTAAAGAGCTAATGGTCATTGCTGATAGTGGTGAAGATACCATTGCGATTTGCGATAGTTGTGAGTATGGTGCCAATGTTGAAACAGCAGAACGCTCTTTACGAGATGAACTTCCCGAAGCTCCTGAAGTGGGTGCAGGTAAGGTTCATACACCTGAGACTAAAAGCATCGAAGCGCTAGCAGAGTTTTTCAAAGTAGATCCTTACTACACCATGAAGTGTGTTGCCAAACGTCTAATCTATGAAGATGAAGAGAAAGTGGTTCTTTACTTCTTACGTGGTGATGATGAACTCCAAGAGGTCAAAGCCCTCAATGCGGCGCAAGCTCTTGATATCGTAGATGTCACTACAGAAGAACTTTTGACTCTAGGTCTAGTGCCAGGGTTTATGGGACCACTTAACCAAGAGCGTGTTACATGTATATTTGACACAGGACTTAAAGGTGCAACAACAATGGTCTGTGGTGCTAACGAACTCGATCATCATCTGGTTGGTTTTGATATGTCTGTCATCGAAGAGCCACATTTTGCAGACCTTTATACGACAAGAGAAGGTGATAGTTGTCCAAGATGTAGTGGTAAACTCCTTTATAAAAAAGGGATCGAAGTGGGTCATATCTTCAAACTAGGTACCACGTACTCTAAAGCACTTAAGGCCGAGTTTTTAAATGAAAAAGGTCAAAGTGTTCCCTTTATCATGGGTACATACGGTATGGGTGTGAGTCGTCTTATTGCCGCGACTATTGAGCAACATCATGATGAAAAAGGGTGTATCTGGACAAAAGAGACAACCCCTTATGCGGTTAATGTTATGGTCTCTAATATCAAAGATGAAGCGCAAATGGCGTTTGGTGAAGTACTCTATGTAAAACTTCAAGATGCTGGAATTGAAGTGATGTTAGATGATCGTAAAGAGCGTTTTGGTTTTAAGATGAAAGATGCTGAACTCATTGGTCTTCCTTTTACCATTATCGTAGGTAAAGAGTTGGTTAATGGTAATGTTCAAGTGATGGAGCGTGCGACTTTAGAGAAGAGTCCTGTAGCTGCTGATGATATCTTTGATGTTATCATGGAGAAACTCAAGTGATCTACTTCGTACTTTACCTCTTTTTAGAGGTAATGGTCTCTACCAATCTTGCTTCACAGATTGGTGGGTTTAACACCTTTTTAGAGTTGATCTTTAGTGCTTTTGTTGGTTTTGCATTGATGGTGAACTTTAGAACGACGTTGTTAGAAAACATGCAAGCTTTTTCGATGCAAAAAATCGATGTGAAAGAGTTTCAACAACTTAACCTTTTTGCCATACTGGGTGCAATATTACTAGTCCTACCAGGGTTTTTGACCGATATGATCGGGATTCTTTTACAGTTTTCGGTCTTCACTAAGATGTTGGTTAACCGTTTTACGGCAAAATCTACTTCTAATACTACGTACCACAGAGCTGGGCGTAACAATACTTTACATAATGAAAAGGATGATGATGTCATTGATGTCGAAATTATCAGCAACGATTCTACTAAGTAGTCTTTCCCTCTTTGGTGCAACCAACAGCGAAATAAGCTCTTTTTTAACCAAACAAATTGGTGCTAACAAGAATATTTCAGATCTTAAGATCTCAGTAGTCGATCGTGCTCCAGCAAAGGGACTTAAAGGTTGGGATAGCGTTATTGTTAACCTTAAAGCACATGTAAAACAGGGCAAACAAGAGCGTGATGTTGAACAGCAGATGATCTATTTTGTACATGGTGATTTTATTACTAAAGAGTTTAACAATGTTAAAAATGGTAATGCCCTTTCTGCGACTGTTGCTCCCGAGTTTAAGTCAGAGTTTTATAGTGCTGCAAACTTAGTGTATGGCAATAAAAACGCCAAACATAAGGTAGCGATCTTCTCTGATCCACTCTGTCCATTTTGTCGTCGTTATGTTCCTGAAGCCATTGAATATATGAAAAAGTATCCAAATGATTTTGCAGTGTATTACTACCATTTTCCATTACCATCACTACATCCTGCAGCTATTGCTTTGACAAAAGCTGAGATCGCAGCAACGCAGCAGGGCCACACCGGAAAACTGTTAGAGCTTTATAAAGTTGAAGTTAATGCACGTGAGACGGATGAGAAGAAGATTCTCAGCGCTTTCAATAAGGCTTGTGGTACCAATATCAAAGTTAAAGATATTCATACTCCAGCTGTAGAGAAGCAGTTTAAACATGATAAAGATGTCGCACTTAAAGTGATGGTTCAAGGGACACCAACGGTCTTCTTTGATGGGATCAAAGATGCAAGTAAGTCTAAATATAAAGAGGTCAAAGTCAAATGAAACAACTCACCATCGCAACACGCGGATCAAAATTAGCCCTATGGCAGTCAGAACATATTAAAGCTGTCTTAGAAGAGAACAATCCAGGTCTTCAAGTCACTTTAAAGATCGTGATCACTTCAGGTGATAAGATCATTGATACGCCATTAGCAAAGATCGGTGGAAAAGGGCTCTTTTTAAAAGAGATCGAAGAGACGATGCTTAAAGGTGAGGCGCAGATCGCTGTACATTCGCTCAAAGATGTTCCCACTGTCATGCCTGATGGTTTGGTTCTTGCTGCGATTACAGAGCGTGAAGATTGTCGTGATGCACTTTTAAGTGAAAAGTATGTCAATCTTGATGCACTGCCACAAGGTGCTGTTGTTGGAACATCATCACTTCGTCGTCGTATGCACCTTGCACGTATTCGTCCTGATCTTGTGATCAAAGATCTTCGTGGTAATGTTGATACGCGTATTCGTAAGCTTAAAGAGGGTCAGTTTGATGCCATCATCTTAGCTTCAGCGGGTATTAGTCGCTTGGGCCTTTTAGATGCAGTTGAACATGTTTATCCGATCTCATTGATGGAGATGATCCCTGCTATGGGTCAAGGTGCTTTAGGGATTCAGTGTGTTGATGATGCTGAAGTGATTAAGATCGCACAACAGCTTGAAGATATGAACAGTCGTATTGAGACAACCATAGAACGTGATTTTGTAGATACACTCAATGGAGGCTGTCAAGCACCTATTGGTGTTAATGCTCAAGTCTCTGATGGGGATGAAATCATTGTTCGTGCATTGATTGGAATGCCTGATGGCTCAGAAGTTCTTGGTGAGACAAAAAAAATCAATAAAGCAGAGTATGAGAGTGCAGGTCGTGCCATTGCTGCTGAGATGATTGAAAAAGGTGTCAAAGATCTTTTAGCACGTGCTGAAGAGGCTGCAAACCAGATCGAAAGTACACTTTAAACCCGTTAACCTTTATGCGTGGATATTCCACGCACTACATTACATAAAGAGTCCACATGCAAAAAACAATCCAACTTCTTAAAAAACATAATGAACTGACACTTATTGATATTGAATTAGATATCTATTTAGAGATACCACATCTTGCCTATATGGAAGTCAAGAAAGAAGATGGTGGCAAGGCCCTTCTCTTTACCAATGTGGTTGATAAAAAATCAGGTAAAAAGTATGACGTTCCTGTCTTGATGAACCTTTATGGTTCGCACAAAAGAACAGAGCTTCTTTTTGGTAGAGAGATCGAATCTGTTGCTGATGAGATCACCAAACTGCTACATATGAAACCGCCAGAAGGTTTGGGTAATAAGATCGCAATGTTGGGTGATCTTTTCGCACTTAAAAATGTTTTTCCTAAACGTCTTAAAAAAGAGGGTGCTTGTCAAGCGATCAAAAAGCTTGGAGGAGATGTTGATCTTTATGATCTTCCTGTTTTGACGACTTGGGAGCAAGATGGTGGTCCATTTATTACCATGGGTCAAGTCTATACACAGAGTCTTGATGGAGAGATGGCCAACTTAGGGATGTACCGTCTTCAAGTCTATGATAAAAATCACTTAGGGATGCACTGGCAAATCCATAAAGATGCTTCGCATTTCTTTGATCAGTATCAGCGTGCGGGTAAAAAGATGCCCGTGAGTATTGCTATTGGTGGGGATCCACTTTACACTTGGTGTGCGACAGCACCACTACCTTATGGAATCAATGAGTTACTTCTTTATGGTTTTGTTAAAAAGCAAAATGCACAAACAGTGAAGTCCATTACGACGCCACTCTATATTCCTCAAGATGTTGATTATGTGATTGAGGGTTGGTTGGATCCATCTGAGATGAAGATAGAGGGACCATTTGGAGATCATACCGGTTACTACACGCTTGAAGAGCCTTACCCTGTACTAGAAGTCAGTGCAATCACTTCAAAAGTTGATCCCGTATTTTTGGCAACAGTTGTAGGTAAGCCACCGCTTGAAGATAAGTATATGGGCTTTCCTACAGAGCGTATCTTCTTACCATTACTCAAGACTAATGCACCTGATCTCATAGACTACCATATGCCTGAAAATGGAGTCTTTCATAACCTTATCTTTGCAAAGATGCAACCGCTTTACAAAGGGCATGCTAAACAGTTTATGCATGTCTTTTGGGGCGCTGGTCAGATGAGTTTTGTGAAGCATGCTCTGTTTGTTGATGAGAATGGGCCTGAACTCTCTAACTACTTTGCTTTAACCAAATATGTACTTGATCGCTTTACGCCAAAGTCTCTCTTTGTCTCTGAAGGGATCACTGATGCGCTTGATCACTCTTCACCTGAAGCTTTAGTCGGTGGTAAGTTAGGTATTGATGCTACGTTAAAGTTTGATCCTGCTACGCCAGAACTTCTTGATGATGAGAAGTTACTCTCTTTGGTTCAAGAACGTATTCCTGAGGTCAAAGAACTACGTCAATATATGTTGATGACACCTAACCCTATCACCATCATTACGCTTGATAAAAAGCGTCAACTTCAAGAGTGCTTTGCGTTGTTGGATGACTTGAATGCCTATCTTCGTATCGTGATCTTTGTTGATGAAAAGAACAATGATATAGACAATGCTTACATGTTAACATGGCGTATTGTTAACAATATGGATGCGCAACGTGATCTTCGTGTAATCAATGATGTTATCTATCTTGATGCTACGAACAAAAATAGTTTGGATGGTTTTGATAGACGTTGGCCAGATGATGTAACATGTACACCTGCTGTTGTACAAAGACTTAAAGCATTAAAGCTGTGGGATCTTGATCCAAAATTGGAAAAAGCCTATCAGTTGTAACATCAAAAAACATAATAAAATGATGAAATAAAATTATTTTATCTTATGTTACTTCTTTATATCCCTTTCACTCAAACAAATCGATTATTTTAGAGCTGTTAAGGGAATTATTATTTTTGATAATGTAATATGAATATATAATTTTTTTAAGGTGTACATAAAATGAAAAAAATAGTTCTCTATATTCTTGCACTTACGGTTCTTAGCTTAGGTTCTGCTAACGCGGCTGTTTACAAAGGTCAGAAAGTATATATCAAGAAGTGTCGTAAGTGTCATGGTGGAGGATTAGAAGTTGCTGCGTCTAAAAAGAAAAAGACATGGAAAAAATTGTTAAAGTCGAAAGGTGCACCTCTTGCAAAGGTTCACTTGGATACTGAAAAAGCAAAAGATTCATGGAAATACTTTAACTCTAAAAAATATAAAAAACGTGCGCGTCACCTGAAAGACTTCCTTGTCGAATATGCAAAAGATAGCGGTAACGTACCTGCTTGTAACTAAACTACTTTGATGGGCATCTGCCCATCACCTCTTCTCTTTAATTTACCTCTTTTTTACCCGACTAACAGATGAACTCAAAAAAACTTGCTAAAATGTCATTACTAATTTAAATGTCTCTTATGTAGGCATCATGGAGTAATGTATGGATAAGATGTGGTCAGGTCGTTTTAGTGAAGGTTCTGCTTCACTGTTAGAAGATTTTAATGCTTCAATCATGTTTGATCGTCGTCTCTATAGAGAAGACATTGAGGGCTCACAAGCTCATGCTGCAATGCTGAAAGCTCAGGGTATCTTGAATGAAGATGAGCTCAAAGCGATTCATGATGGACTTTCACAAGTACTTAGTGAGATTGAAGCAGGCAATTTTGAGTGGAAGATTGGTGATGAAGATCTTCACATGGGTATTGAGAAGCGTTTGACAGCGATCATTGGTGATGTGGGTGGAAAGCTTCATACCGCACGTTCACGTAATGACCAAGTCGCGGTTGACTTTAGACGCTACGTGGTTCGTAAGAACCGTGAAATCACACAACTCATCAAATCATTGATGGAAGTGGTTGTTGAGATTGCTTCAAAGCATACTGAGACATTGATCCCTGGCATGACACACCTACAACATGCGCAGCCCACAAACTTTGGTTTTCATATGTTGGCATATGCATCAATGTTTAAACGTGATATAGAGCGTTTTGAAGAGAGTCGTAAGCGTATTAACGTCTCACCATTAGGTTGTGCAGCGCTTGCCGGTACACCGCATAATATTGACCGTCAGATGACAGCAAAAGCTTTAGATTTTGATAGTGTCAGCATTAACTGTCTTGATACGGTCAGTGATCGTGATTTTGCCTTAGAGATCTTGTTCAATATCTCTACGATGATGATGCATATCTCTCGTTTGAGTGAAGAGATCATTCTCTGGTCAAGTTATGAGTTTGGTTTTGTAGAACTTTCTGATGCTTACTCTACGGGCTCATCGATCATGCCTCAAAAGAAGAACCCAGATGTTCCTGAGTTACTACGTGGAAAGACAGGTCGTGTCAATGGTAATCTTATCTCATTGCTTACGGTGATGAAAGGTTTACCTCTTGCGTACAATAAAGATACTCAAGAAGATAAAGAGGGTGTCTTTGACAGTATTGATACGGCTGAAATCTCTTTAGAAATCTTGCGTGAAGCACTCAAGACAATGACAATCAAGCCTGTAAACATGGAGAGTGCATGTCAAAAAGGCCATTTGACAGCAACTGACTTAGCAGACTACTTGGTTGAACATTGTGGTGTCCCTTTTAGAGAGACGCACTTCATCTCAGGTAAAGCGGTTGCCCGTTCAGAGATGCTTGGCATAGATGTTTCACAACTTCCATTTGAGGAGTTGGTGAAGATCGATGAACGTATTAAAGAGGATGTTATGCCTTTCTTGGAGTTACGTCACTCTATGAATGCAAGAAACTCAGAAGGTGGGACTTCAACGAAGCGTACACTTGAGCAGGTTGAACTATTTAAAAACTATATAAAAGGTTTAGCTTTATGAAAATAACAATTGCCCATAAAGAAGCGATGAAGTTTGAAGCGACTACAACAAAGAGTAGCTTTATCATTGATTGTCCAACGATTAGCCCTATAGAGTACTTTTTAAGTGGTATCATCACCTGTAGTGCGACAGATGTCTACATGTTACCTCAAAACCAAGGTAAGACAGTAACAGACTTGGTCGTAGATGGTGAGGTGGCTCGTGCTGAGGATCATCCTAAAAAGTTTGAGAAGCTTCATCTTACCTACACGTTTAACTCTGACGCCGATAGCGATGACCAAGCTGCTCGTTGGGTGATGGCAAGTGTTGAGACTTACTGCTCAACTATCAATACTATTCGTGATACAACGAAGATCTCTTACACCATTATCCATAATGGTCAGACCATTCGTGATAACGAAGAGATGATCAGTGGTCAAGGCACAGACGTTGACCTTGGTAACTTAGATGGCTGTTGCCCCTCTTAAACCCCTTTAAGAGCTTCGGCTCTTAGCCTATACACTTTCAAGGTGACTTCATAAATGTTTGCATTTTACAACTCTGATGCTTTTACCATCACTTTAGAAATCCTCTTTCTTCTTTTTATTGCTTATGATACCAAACGTTATGTAGAGACTAAAAAACGTGAGTACCTCTTTAATATTATTTTGACTATTGGTTTCTTCTTTTGGGCTTTGGTCCCTTTTTATAATAAGTACTTTACATGGCAAGAGCCTCAAAAAGAGGTGTTACTAGAGCGTTGTGTGGTAGAACACAATAGTAGTTATTGTGAATGTATGGATGATGCGATCTTTAAAGAGTATGATTTTAATGATTATCAAATTTTAGATCATAAAAATGATGCAGATTACTTAGAGTTTTATGAAGAAGCGGACACCGAATGCCGTGGAGAAAGTAGTTGGTATAGTAATATTTTTTGATAATAAAAAAAGACAAGTAATAGCCCCTTAAGAAAAAAGGGGTAGTAATTTCCATCATTAAAATACCTTCCAATTTCATATCATAGTTACATACTTATTTTTTTCATAATCCCTATTTATTATTTATTATTTATTGATATTTTTTTGGTAGTATACCTTAAGAGCTAAATAGTAAATAACATATAATAATAAATTATATGTCTAGTGCTTGTTTGGCTTAATGTTATATGTCTAATATCTGACTTATATTGTGTGATCGTAGATATTGGATACGAAGTAAAAATATTAAAGATGAGGAGTAACAGATGGTCAATTATAATAGAGTCAATACCTTAAAGCCAGAGGGTATTGAAAAGAGACGTGCGTACCTTATTGGTTCAGGTATTGCTTCAATGGCAGCAGCAGAGTACATGATACGTGATGGGCATATGCAAGGGAGTCAGATCACCATTCTTGAACAAGATAGTCTTGCAGGTGGTGCCATGGATGGTTTAGGTAATCCTGAAGAGGGGTTTATAGCCCGTGGTGGTCGTGAGATGGAAGCACATTATGAGTGTCTTTGGGATCTCTTTAGTGAAGTTCCTTCTATAGAAGAAGAGGGACGAACGGTACTTGATGAGTTTAAAGAGTTAAATGATCAAGATCCCAACCATTCTAATGTTCGTGTGATCTCCAATCGTGGTGAGAAACAAAAAAGAAAAGATCTGGGACTGAAAGAGAAGCATACCAAGCAGTTGACAGCACTTCTTTTGATAAAGGAAGAAGATCTAGGTACTCAGAGTGTAGAGGAGTATTTTGATCCCTCTTATCTTGAGACTGATATGTGGCTCTACTGGAGAAGTATGTTTGCGTTTGAACCATGGCATAGTGTGGTAGAGATGAAACGTTATATGCACCGTTTCATCCACCTGATGCCAGGTATGAGTACGATGCGTGGACTGGTCTTTACCAAGTACAATCAGTATGACTCTTTGATCTTACCTTTAAAAAGATCATTGGAGTCTAAAGGGGTCAACTTTGTGTTTGATACAAGAGTAACAGATCTTGATATCGATATAGCAGGTGCTAAAAAAACAGTGACAGCGATTCATATCAACAGTGATGGCAAAGATGATGTTATCAAGACAACTGCTGATGATCTGGTCTTTTTTACCAATGGTTCGATGACTGAAAACTCTTCCCTTGGTGATATGCACTCTGCACCTGTGCTTAACAGAGGTGAGGGTAGTGTTTGGAGTCTTTGGAAGAAGATTGCGGCTAAAGATCCGGCTTTTGGTAAACCTGAAGTATTTTGTAGTGATATTGATAAGACCAAATGGGAGTCTTACACCATCACGGCTAAAGGGAGTAAGGTACGTCAACTCTTAGAGCATTTTGCAGAGCGTGCCTTTTTGAAAAACCAGACAGCAACAGGGGGCATCATTACCATCAAAGATTCTAGTTGGTTGTTAAGTGTCACGGTAAACCGACAGCCTCAGTTTAAAAACCAGCCTGAAGATGTGACTGTAGCATGGGCTTATGCGCTATATCCTGATAAAAAAGGTGACTATATTAAGAAGGCGATGAGTGAATGTACGGGTAAAGAGTTACTCCAAGAGTTGTTGTATCACCTCGGTATAGATGAGGCTGATATGGCGATCTATATTGATGAGTCCATTGTCATCCCTGCGATGATGCCTTACATCACGAGTCAGTTTATGCCACGTCTTAAAGGTGACAGACCAGAAGTGATACCAGAAGGTAGTGTAAACCTTGCCTTTTTAGGTCAATTTGCAGAGGTCAAAGATGATTGTGTCTTTACGGTGGAGTACTCGGTACGTTCTGCAATGATGGCTGTGTATAAACTGCTAGATCTTAACAAAGAGGCTCCTGAGATCTACCCAAGTCAGTATGATGTCAGAGTCTTAGCTGCTGCAACAAAAGCGATGCACAGTGAAGATGAGAGTATCTTTACTAAGATTGTAGAGCATATTGTAAAGAAAAAATTGACCAATACAACGATGGAAGGGCTTTTGTAAGCATCTTTGATTGCTCTATAACTGAAGTGTTTTAAGTAGGGATCAGACTCTTAATAAAGAGTACAATAGTTAGTGTTGTACTCTTTTTTGGTTTTAACATTGTCTTAACAGCAGAGTGTTATAGTGTGCTCAAAATTAGGAGATGATCATGATAAAAACCATTTTTGCCGTTGTGCTAGGTTCAAGTATATTGATGGCGACACCAAATAGTGCTGTGACCAAACTCTCAGAAGAGACAAGAGACCTTTTTAAAGCAGAGATGAATTTTATAAAGATGGGTATGGATGATATCCTTTACAATATGATTGCGGGTAATGATGAAAAAGTTGGAGAAAAAGCGGGTGAAATTAGAAATAGCTTTGTCTTTATCAGAAGTCTTAAGCCAAGAAATGTAAAGGAGCTCAAGAAGCTACCAAAGCAATTTTTTGAGTATGATCGCGAGTTACATGGTGGTGCTGCTGAGCTGGCTATTGCTGCTGAGTTTAATGATAAAGAGGAGATGAAAAAGAGTTACTTTAAGATGGTCAACTCTTGTTTGAAGTGTCATGAGACATTCGCGACACATCGCTTTAGTAGTTTTTTAGAAGAATAACCATAAGTACTTTAGTAGGGTGAGCAGCTTTTTTACTGCTCATCATTGAGGCTTATTACAAAAAGTCTTTAGGATCAGCATCTGTTAGATGTGGAAAAGTAAGCTTAGCCCCACCAATAACATGCCAATGAAGGTGTTTGACCTCTTGGCCCCCATTATGACCAACATTTGAGATAAGACGGTACCCTGACGTTTTAATACCTACATGTTCTGCAACCTCTTGAATAAAAGTTGTCATCTTTGCCATCATCTCTGGCTGAAGCTCGTTAAAGCTGTCTACATGCTCTTTGGGAATGACTAAGATATGAACAGGTGCTTTAGGGTTAATATCATGAAATGCTAAAAAATCATCATTTTCTAACTCTACATTACTCGGGATCTCTTGGTTGACGATCTTACAAAATAGACACATATTATGACCTTATAGTTTTGGTTTTTCTCATTGTAACACATGCATAATTAATAGCGATAAAAGTACCTAAAATAGGGCTAATAGCAAGATTAAATCTCTCCTTAATACTCTTTAGATAAAATACGAAAATTAAACAAATACCTCTGCAGAGAAAATGCAAGGGTATTAAAGCCCAATAATGGAGATCCATTTGACATCGTGGTATGAAAAGATAGAAGCAGCGGATTCAGTAGAAGTACTAGAAGAGATCCGTATTGCTGTTTTTGGAAAAAAAGGGGTACTCGCTGCAGAATTTGCAAAGATGAAGAGTGCTGCTAATGAAGAGAAGGCGAAGATCGCTAAAGAGTTAAACATTCATAAAGGCAAGATGACAGCACTCTTTAATGAGCGTAAAATCATTCTTGCCACTCAAGCTCTTGAAGCAGCAATGAAAGCAGAGAAGATCGATGTTTCGATGTTCTCGCCTACTGCTCAACGTGGTGCACTTCACCCTGTGATGCAGACGATGGACCGTATTGTTGAGTACTTTGTCTCAATGAACTTTGCTGTTAATACAGGGCCAATGGTTGAAGATGACTTTCATAACTTTGAAGCATTGAACCTTCCTAAGTATCACCCTGCACGCGACATGCAAGATACTTTTTACTTTAAAGATGAGATGCTGCTACGTACACATACATCGCCTGTACAGATCCGTACGATGTTAAGTACAAAGCCTCCGATCCGTATGATCGCTCCGGGTTCAGTCTTTAGACGTGACCTTGATTTGACCCATACACCGATGTTTCATCAGGTAGAAGGTCTTGTGGTCGATGAAGATGGTAAAGTCTCTTTTGCCAACTTGAAGTTCATTCTTGAAGATTTTTTGAAGTACATGTTTGGTGAAGTTGAAGTACGCTTTAGACCAAGTTTCTTTCCTTTCACAGAGCCATCTGCAGAGGTTGATATTAGCTGTATCTTCTGTGAAGGTAAGGGATGTCGTGTCTGTTCTAAGACGGGTTGGTTAGAAGTTCTTGGTTGTGGGATCGTAGACTCTAATGTCTTTAAAGCAGTGGGTTATGAAGATGTCAGTGGTTATGCCTTTGGGTTGGGTGTTGAGCGTTTTGCGATGCTTATTCAACATATTGGAGACCTTCGTTCACTGTTCGAAGGCGATGTAAGACTTTTGGAGCAGTTTCAATGATCGTAACACGTAGTTGGTTAAATGAGTGGATTAAAATCGATGATATCTCAACAGAAGATCTCTGTAAGACGTTCAATAGTATTGGTCTTGAAGTAGACAGTGTCATCTCATATGATGTTCCTGAAAAGATCGTCTTTGGTAAGGTGACCTCTTGTGAGAAACATCCTGATGCAGATAAGTTAAATGTTTGTCAAGTTGATCTTGGTGCAACTTCTCGTCAGATCGTTTGTGGTGCAGCTAATGTACGTGAAGGAATCATTGTCGCAGTAGCAACACTTGGTGCTAAGATGCCTGGTGGTCTTGAGATCAAACCTGTTCAACTTCGTGGTGTTGACTCTGAGGGGATGATCTGTTCATCTACCGAGTTAGGGCTTGCTGAGAGTGAAGATGGGATCATGATTATTGATGAGAGCGTGGGTAAAGTCAAGCTAGGTGATGAGGTTCGTAACAATTCTTTCTTTAATGATGATCTGATCGAGATCGAACTCACGGCCAATCGTGGAGACTGTTTAAGTATCCGTGGTGTTGCACGTGACCTTTGTGCTGTTTATGACAGACCTTTAAAAAAGATCAAGATTGATGACAGTGAACATGCCCGTTTGGGTATTGGAAGACTCTTTCAGATTCTTCAAGATGATACTTTAGATGTTGATCTGAACTATCATGCATTAGATCTTAAAGGTCTTAGTGTTCCTTTGATGATTCGCCTACGTCTTTCACAGATCGATGAGAGCAAACCTAATGCTATAGAGAGTGTTCTTTGGTATGCGACGTATAGTACCGGTGTTGTGCTTCGTGCTTATCACTATAACTTTTTTAATGATGATGAACAAAAACGTGCAGTTGCTAAGTTAGAGCGAGATGAAAAAGGGTTTGCTTGTGTTTATGGTAAAGGATGCGCTTCTATCGTAGGTATTCGCCAAGAAGATGACTCTCGTGTGACTTATAATGAAGGCACGGTCTTTATCGAAGCGAGTTATATCCCACCTGAGATCATCTCCCGTCAAATGGCAGAAGAGAAGATCGATAAAGGGCCACATTTTTACAGAACATCTCGTGGGTCTGAGCCAGAACTTTCATTGGGTTACAGATTTTTACAATCCCTTTTAGAGATAAACTCTGACTCAGCACTTTATGGTGGTTCGGTAGAGGTCAATAACAAGAAACAAGAGAAGGTTATTGGGATCACACTTGAAGAGATCAACGCTATTATCGGTATGGATATCAATAAGGTAAAGATCACACAACTTTTAAAAGGGCTTGGTTTTGACCTCTCTAAGAGCAAAGCCAATAACTTTGTTGTTGAGATTCCTCAATACCGTCATGATATTGTGAATAAACAAGATATTGTTGAAGAAATCGTTCGTTTAGTAGGTATTGATAATATTGACTCTAAAGCATTCTCTTTTGCAGAAGCAGATCGTTTTAATGATGACTATACTGCATATAGTAAGCGTAAGGTTTATCGTCACCGTGCAGCACAAAGTGGCTTTTATGAGAGTGTGCATTTTGTCTTTAACGAAAAAGCGACTTTAGAGAAGTATGGTTTTGAAGTTACAGCAAAAGCTAAAGAACTTCTAAATCCAATTGCTGGAACACTAGATACACTACGTTCTACAATGCTTGTTGGTTTGGTAGAGTCTGCATCTAAAAACGTGAAAGTTGGGCGTAAAAATATCAAGCTATTTGAGTCAGGATCTGTCTTTAATGCAGAGCGTGATGAGTTTGTGAAGTTTGCTTTTATGGCATCTGGTGCGAGTGAAAATGACAATATCTCTAATGCAGGTAAACCACAAAACATCGCTTTTGCTGGTTTTGTACAGAGTATTAGTGACGTCATTGGTAGTTTTACTTTAGTCGAAGCAACACCAACACATAAACTAGCACACCCTTACCAGTGTGCAAATATCATTCAAGATGAGAAAGTTATAGGAACACTCTTTAAGTTACATCCATCAGTTGCGGCTGATTATGATCTTGAAGACACCTACCTTTGTGAAGTTGATTTTGATGCATTGTCATACGGTATCATCGAAGCTAAAAGCTTTTCAAAGTACCAAGCCTCATTTAGAGATCTTAGTATGTTGATTCCTGATACGATGAAGTTTGATGAGATCAAGAGTGTGATTGAAAAGAGCAAAAGTGCAGAGATCATTCGCTTTTACCCAGTGGACCGTTATAGTGATGAAAAACTTGGTGATCAAGTGAGCCTCTCTCTTCGTTTTGTTCTTCAGTCTCAAGAGAAGACACTCGAAGAGGAAGATATTACCTCTTCGATGCAAGGTGTACTAAGTGCCCTTGAAAATGATCTAGGAGTGACATTAAGATGAGTTCAGTCAAGGTATCAGCACGTCAAAGTGCCTTTACATTTCAAACCGATGCAATAGCGCCTGACAAGTCGATCTCGCACCGTTGTGCGATGTTTTCGATGTTGGCTAAAGGTGAGAGTGTTATTAAAAACTTCTTACGTGCAGAAGATACCTTGAACTCTCTACAGATTGTCAAAGACTTAGGTGCTACTGTGGTTGATGAAGGTGATGTCATTCGCATTAGTTCTCAAGGTATTCAAGAGAGTGCTGATATCTTAGACTGTGGTAACTCAGGAACAGGTATGCGTCTGTTTTGTGGCCTTTTAGCCTCTGCTGAAGGTCATTTTATCTTAAGTGGTGATGAATACCTGAAGCGTCGTCCCATGAAGCGTATCACGGAGCCTCTAAAGAGTATTAGTGCCAAGTTAGATGGACGACAAAACGGTGATTTAGCCCCACTTAGTATTCGTGGTGCAGCCCTTAACGCATTTGAGTATGAGAGTAAGATTGCCTCTGCACAAGTCAAATCTGCAATGATCTTAGCTGCTTTACGTGCTGATGGTGTTTGTAGTTATATCGAACCAGAACTTAGCCGTGATCATACGGAGCGTATGTTAAAAGGGATGGGTGCTGAGATTAGTGTTGAAGGTCTTAAGACTACCATTAAACCGATGAAGTCACTCTTGACACCACTCAATATCCGTGTACCAGCAGATCCTTCATCTGCTTTTTTCTTTGCCGTAGCTGCGGCGATTACACCGGGTGCTGAAGTGATCTTAGAAGGGGTTACTTTTAACCCTACACGTATTGAAGCGTTTAAAGCGTTAGAGCGTATGGGTGCTAACATCACTTATGATCTTAAAGAAGATGTTTATGAGCCTATTGGTGATATCACAGTGAAGTATGCACCACTCAAAGCCATTACTATTGATAATAAGATCTCTTGGTTGATCGATGAACTTCCAGTGCTTTCTATTGCTATGGCCTGTGCTGAGGGTCAAAGTGTTGTGGCCAACGCTGAAGAGCTACGGGTCAAAGAGAGTGATCGTATCTCAACAGTAGTTGATAACCTCAGACTCTGTGGTATTGAAGTCGAAGAGTTTGATGATGGTTATGCCGTAACTGGTGGTACGCTAAAAGCAGCTAAAGTCGATAGCTTTGGAGATCACCGTATCGCTATGAGTTTTATCATAGCAGGGCTACGTTGTGGCATGGAAGTGCATGACTTAGAGTGTATTAACACCTCTTTTCCAAACTTTTTTGAACTACTATCAGAGATCACGGAGATTGCATTATGACCATTGAATTAGCAGAAAATTATGGATTTTGCTTTGGTGTTAAACGTGCGATAAAAATTGCTGAAGAGAACATAGACTCGGCTACTTATGGTCCTCTAATTCATAACTCTAAAGAGATCGAAAGATTAAACACAGATTTTAATGTAGCCTTGAGTGAAAGTCTTTCTGATTTTCAAGAGGGAGACAAAGCCGTGATTCGTACGCATGGTATTCCTAAAGATGAGCTTTCTATTCTTAATAAACGTAAAGTTGATGTTATTGATGCAACATGTCCCTTTGTGACGAAGCCTCAACAGATCTGTGAAGAGATGAGTAAAGAGGGTTACGATATTGTCATTTTTGGTGATGAAAAACATCCTGAGATCAAAGGTGTTAAAAGCTACGCACTTGATGGTGCTTATGTCGTGACTGAAGTAGCTGACTTAAAATCTCTTAAACTCAAAGAGAAGATCGCGATGGTCGCACAAACAACGCGTAAAGCTGAAGACTATATGGCCATTGCAAACTACTTGATCCCTCGTTATAAAGAGGTACGTGTTTTTAATACGATCTGTAATGCGACTTTTGAGAACCAAGAAGCTGTTGAAAAGCTCTCTAAAAAAGCAGATATCATGATCATTATTGGAGGAAAAAACTCTTCAAATACTAAGCAATTACAAAGTATTGCTCTTGATCATGCTACTTCATATCACATTGAGGGGCCATGCGATATTGAAGCGTCATGGTTTACTGATAAAAAGCACTGTGGTGTAAGTGCTGGTGCTTCTACTCCTGATTGGATTATCCAACAGGTCATTAATAAGATCAGCGAACTCTCATAGTCGCTGACTTTTTCTCTTTTTTTCTCTATCAAAGACTAGCAAATACAATATATAAGTTAAGTTTGGTTATAATTTCGCGATATTATTACGTTAC
>Ga0256826_1000748_pt1 | contig 19970 bp, 24 predicted proteins | sample CV79metaG_FD_185975 | JGI IMG/M metagenome (GOLD analysis project Ga0256826, IMG submission 185975) | Hydrothermal vent microbial communities from East Pacific Rise, Pacific Ocean - CV79 | ecosystem: Environmental > Aquatic > Marine > Hydrothermal vents | place: Pacific Ocean: East Pacific Rise...
CAATATGAATATCGCCATTTGCATAAGGAGGTCCATCATGAAGGGTAAACATCTCAGCCCCTTCACGCTTGGTTTTCATCTGTTCATACATTCCATCATCGTACCATTTTTGGTAACGCTTTGGCTCATTGTTTGGCAAATTCCCACGCATAGGGAACTTTGTCTTTGGTAGTAGTAGTGTATCTTTAAATTCCATTTTTTATACCTAGTTAAATAATTAGTGAAATTATAGCTAAAAGATGGTTTGTGTATAATTACTCTATGAAAAATAATAATACAAAACAAAACACGATAGAGATAATAAACACCCTAAAAGAAAAAAAGCAAACCATAACCTTTGCCGAAAGCTGTACAGGTGGTAGAATTGCTTCGGCTTTTACGGCTATTTCAGGAGCATCATCTGTGCTTAACGGTTCGGTGGTTAGTTATGCAAATGAGATAAAGTCAAAATGGTTAGAAGTTAAAGAGCAAACACTTATAGAACATGGAGCAGTCAGTAAAGAGTGCGTAAAAGAGATGCTTAAGGGTATACTTAAAATGGCAAATGCTGATTGTGCTATTGCCGTTTCTGGTATTGCAGGGCCTACAGGTGGAACAGTAGAAAAACCAGTAGGTACAGTTTATCTTGGAATTATATATGAAGATAAGATTATTATAGAACATCATATTTTTAAGGGTAATAGAGAGACTGTCCAAGAGCAGGCAAAAGATACTGCAATAGCCCTTTTGAAAAATAATTTGTAAATTTAGAGAAAACTCTTGACATCTAAAATATTATGGGCTATAATTCCGTCCACTTAATCACACGGTTAAGTAAAAAACGTGACCTTTTAGCTCAGTTGGTAGAGCAACTCCCTTTTAAGGAGTGGGCCCATGGTTCGAATCCATGAAGGGTCACCACGTTAGATTTTTAATATTATAGGTGCGGTGGTAGTTCAGTTGGTTAGAATACCTGCCTGTCACGCAGGGGGTCGCGAGTTCGAGTCTCGTCCACCGCGCCACTCTTTTAAATATGTGACCCGTTAGCTCAGTTGGTAGAGCAATTCCCTTTTAAGGAATGGGCCTTAGGTTCGAATCCTAAACGGGTCACCACCATATTTGGTCGCTTAGCTCAGTTGGTAGAGCGCTACCCTTACAAGGTAGATGTCACAAGTTCGAGTCTTGTAGCGACTACCATTGAAGTTATCTTCAATAGTTAGCTCACGAAATTCATTTCGTTTTTACAATTATTGTTAAAGGTTTCAAGATGACCCTTTCATCTAGTGGCCAAGGATATTGCGTTTTCATCGCAAAAACAAAGGTTCAAATCCTTTAGGGGTCGCCAAGTTTTTATCCAAAAACAATAACATAAGGTCGCTTAGCTCAGTTGGTAGAGCGCTACCCTTACAAGGTAGATGTCACAAGTTCGAGTCTTGTAGCGACCACCATAAAAGTTATCTTCAGCAGATGGCTCACGAAATTTATTTCGTTTTTTACAATTATAGGTGCGGTGGTAGTTCAGTTGGTTAGAATACCTGCCTGTCACGCAGGGGGTCGCGAGTTCGAGTCTCGTCCACCGCGCCACATTACTTCATAATTTTTTCAAATAACAAATTAAATTTATTATATATTAACTTTGTTCGATAAAATAGAACCTACAGCCTTTAAAATCCTAAAATATACCTACACCCTAGTTCCCACGCTTAGCGTGGGAACTAGAAGAGAATTTTTAGCACCCTACGAGCCTCTTTTTGCTACACTTTCAAATGATAAAAACACAAGATTATTTTAATAGACAAATTCAACTTTGGGGCGAAGATACTCAATCTTCATTAGAAAATAAAAAAATAGCCATTATCGGTTCTGGTGGATTAGGGTGTAGCCTTGCATTAGCATTAGGAACATCTGGAATTGGTCAAATAGATATGGTCGATTTTGACACCGTTGGTCTACATAATATTCACAGGCAAGTGGCGTTTACCCTTAAAGATGAAAACCGTTTAAAAGCAGAAGTAACCGTTGAGATGATGGAAGCAAAAAATCCTTTTATCAAAGCTACAGCGTATACCATAGATTTTGAAGCATTTACACAATTAGAGAACTCTTATGATTTAATTTTAGATGCTACAGATAACCTTCCTACTCGTGAAGCCATAGATAAATATGCAAGAGAAAAAAACACCCCTTGGATATATGCCTCTGTAGAAGAGTTTAATGGACAAGTCTGTTTTTTTGATAAAGCCTCTTTTCAAGTCTTTAATATAAGTGACCATAAACCAGGGGGAATTACAGCTCCTATTGTTATGCACATTGCTTCTCTTCAAGCCAATTTGGCACTTCGATACTTAGCAGGGTTCTCTGTGATTAAAGATAAACTTTATTACTTATATTTTAACAGCGATGGGGAACTTATTACACAAAAATTTGGAATGCCTACTACTTAACTAGAGTGCTTAAAAGTTATTGTGTTAAAATAACGCAATAATTTTAAAGGATATATTTATGAAACTAAAAATTCTTTCATTAATAACTCTTATGCTACTCTTTATTGGCTGTACACAAGAGACACAAAATAAGCTGAGTCGTTCCATTCAAAACTGGACAGGTACAAATGGTACTTTAGAAGTTTATGCTGGCGACAAGCTTGTTAAAAAATTTATTGATATTGATAAACTATCAACTGCTACAGGAACAGATGATGGAGTAACAAGACCTTACCGATTTGGTTATGGGATTTTAGATAAAAATTTTAACTCAAAAAAAGATGCAGGAGAGAAACGTGTCTATTTTGAGTTCTCTGACTACTCAACAAGCTACATTTTTTATGAAGAAAAGTAAATCAACTTAAAGGACAAAAACAATGAAATTCATCTCGACAAAAGAAGCACCAGCAGCAATAGGACCATACTCTCAAGCAGTAGTAGCAAATGGGTTTATCTATACTTCAGGACAAATTCCTATGAATGAAAAAGGAGTTATTGAAGCAACAGATATTGTAAACCAAGCTCACCAAGTTATGAAAAATCTTTTTTATGTACTTGAAGCTTCTAACGCTCATTTTAATGATGTTATAAAAACAACTATTTTCTTAACAGACATGGATGATTTTGCAAAAGTAAATGAGGTCTACTCTCACTACTTTGGTCATCATAAACCTGCAAGAAGTACCATAGCTGTAAAAACATTACCAAAAGATGTACTTATTGAAATTGAGTGTATTGCACTTGCAAATACCGACTACACGGTTTAATGAACCACTCTAGGCTCTCTATGACAGTCTCAAAGATTGTTTTAGGGGGGGCATTTCTCTATTTTCTCTATCTCTTAAGCCAAGCTGTCTCGACCGTTAATCGTCGGCATATTGCTACTAAAGATGGTATGTATGTTAATAGCACAACAACCACTCCTGTGATTAAAGAGTTAGCAAGAATATTAACCAAAAACTGTGAGACCACACAATGTTCAACACAAAATATTTTAGACTACATTAGCAACATTCCCTATAAAATCAACAACTTCCAAGCTCATACCCCTCAACAAACTATCCAAAAGAACTTTGGCGATTGTGATGATAAAAGCAATCTACTTATCTCTTTGCTTCATGAAAAAAAGATAGAGAGTTATTTTGTCCTAGTACCTCATCATATTTTTGTTATTGTGCACTTAAATGAAAATTTACATCGAAAAGCACTCTACCTAAACGACAAAAAATATTATATTTTAGAGAGTACAGCAAAGAACTCCCCTATTGGATTTCCTTTACAATATGAACTCAATGAAATTGATACCATTATTGAACCTTTTAAAAACAGAAAGATAGAGATAAATAAACTCGAATGGAAAGTATAAATAAAGCTTTAGTTATAATCCCCTATTAATTCAACAAATAGAAGGAGAAGAAATGAAACAAGCAACAAAAGCACTTCATTCAGGATATGAAAAAGATTCTCAAAAAACAATGAGTGTACCAATATATATGTCAACAGCTTTTGATTTTGGTTCAGCTGATTTCGCAGCAAGTAGCTTTAATCTTGAACAAGGGACAGATAATGTCTACACAAGAGTAGGAAATCCAACCAATGCAATTTTAGAGAGAAGATTTGCCGAGGTAGAGGGTGGAAGTGGAGCTTTAGCCATAGCCAGTGGTATGGGAGCTATCTTTTATGCCATTCTCAATATTGCCGATGCAGGAGACAATATTGTAGTCTCAAATCAACTCTATGGAGGAACAGTTACTCTCTTTAGTCAAACGCTAAAACGATTAGGGATAGAGTCTCGATTTTTTGATGTTCATGAGAGCAGTAAAATAAAGGAGCTTGTTGATGAAAATACAAAATGTATTTTCTTTGAGAGCATCTCTAACCCAAGTATTGATGTACCAAATTTTGATGAACTTATAGAGATTGCAAACAAACATGCTCTTCTTAGTATCGTGGACAATACTGTGGCTACTCCTATTTTATGTCAACCCCTACTTTTGGGTGCTGATATTGTGGTACACAGTGCAAGTAAATATACAACAGGTCAAGGTACAGCAATTGGAGGATTGATTGTAGAGAGAAAAGAGCTCTCTGTAAAGATGAAAGGAAACAGCAGATACCCACATTTTAATACTCCAGAGACAAGCTATCATGGTTTAGTTTTTGCCGATTCTGTGGTTAGCCCTATTCTCTTTACCTTTAGAGCCAGAATGATACTGCTTCGTGACACAGGAGCTGTTCTTAGCCCATTTAATGCTTGGTTATTTATCCAAGGGTTAGAGACTCTTTCTCTTAGAATTAAAGAACACGCTAAAAATGCTTTAGCTGTTGCACAATGGTTAGAGAAACAACCCTTGGTAAAAAAAGTTAATTACCCTCTTTTAGAGAGTGATAAAAATTATACTAATGCTTCAAAATATCTGACAAAAGGGGCAAGTGGCTTAGTAAGTTTTGAAGTAGAAAACTTTGAAGTGGCAAAGAGTATTATCGACAGAGTTGAAATTTTTTCAATTGTTGCAAATATTGGAGATAGCAAATCTATTATAAACCACTCTGCATCAACTACCCATCAACAGTTATCAAAAGAAGAGCTTGAAAAAGCTGGTGTTGGCGAAGGGCTTATTCGTTTAAGTGTTGGAATTGAAGATATAGAAGATTTGATTTCAGATTTAGATAAAGCTTTAAAGTAGAGATATTAGGCAGACACTATAGTCTGCCTTTACAAATTATTTATTTAAATAATTTTTGTATGCCATACGTGTTGGGTCCCACAAGCCATCTATAAATATTGTCGGTGTCCCTGTAACCATAAGACGTTTTTTTAATGTTTTATCAACTTCTAAAGCATGATTTACCTCATCAGAGTAAATCTCTACTCTCTTAATTTTAACACCTGTTTTATCTTTAATAGCTTTTAAAACAACTCCTGCATTTATCTCTTTTGGATTAACAAGCAAATGATACATATCTTTAAGATGTTCAATGTCTCCTCTTTTTTGAAAAAGCAACATTGCTCGTGTTGCAGTGTCTGAAGCAGGATGAATTCGTAAGAGAGGAAGATGATAGTAGTAGAGTGCAAAAATATTTGGATTGGCTTTTACATCATCAATTAACTTTGGAACTATCTCTTGACAATAGGGACAAAAAGGGTCACTTAAGACTAAAATTTTATGCTTTGCATTTTTATTTCCTACCAATAGATGTTCATCATCATAAGCATCAAGTGGAATCTTAGGCTTTAAAATCTTTTTATAATCTTGATTTGATTTATCTTTTAGAGAAAAAGCTATTTTATTTCCTTTTGTAAACACAACTTGGGGTACAGTACGCTTACGTGTAGTACTACCCATTTTAATATTAACATCTAAAGATAAGAAATAGACTTTCCAACCATATGTGTCTTTAATTAGATAACTTGAAATAGTTTCAATTCTTGTTACAGGAGAGTGCATTTTATCAGCCATATATTTTTTTATATAGTGATGAAGCCCCTCCTCGCTAACTGCCTGTAACTGCAATGTTAATAAGGCTATTATAAATAATATTCTCTTTTTCATATTCTTTACTCCTTGAAATAGTTATAATAGTATCTATTTTAGCATATCACTATTAAATAAAACTATAATGAACATGATTTTCTCCGATTTATTTTGAATATACAAAGAATTCATATAAGAAGTAAAAGTACAAATTGGGTAAAATTCTCTTAATGAAATTAAAAAAGAAAATCGCACATTTTACCAATCCCCTCTATTTGGAGAGTGGTAGAATCTTAGAACCTTACCAAATTACCTATGAAACCTATGGAAAAATCAATAAAGATGCTTCTAATGTAATTCTAGTTTGTCACGCTCTAAGTGGTTCGGCACACGCTGCAGGACTGCACGAAGGCGAGAGAAAATATGGTTGGTGGGATGGTCTTATTGGCGATGGCAAAGCCATTGATACTCAAAAATACTTTATCATCTCAACCAATGTTATCGGTTCTTGTTTTGGAAGTACAGGACCTATGGACAGTGATTACCCTAGCCAACATCCCTTTCGTCTAAAATTTCCTGTTTTAACCATAAAAGATATGATTAAAGCACAAAAGCAACTTCTTAGTCAATTGGGCATCCATCATCTCTATGCCATTATTGGTGGTTCAATGGGTGGAATGCAAGCCTTGCAATTTGCTGTAGACTACCCTAACTTTGCAGATAAAATTATCTCTTTGGCTGCTACCTATGCTACGCAACCTTGGGCAATTGGATTCAATAAAGTTGCCATCGAAGCCATACGAAGAGACCCACGTTTCAACAATGGAAACTATAAAAAAGATGCATTCCAAGAAGATGGGTTAGATGGATTAGCCATTGGTAGAATTGCAGGACATATCTCCTATCTTTCCCCTCACTCTATGGACGATAAATTTGGACGAAACTATGTCAATAACGATGGGCTCTTTGAACTCTTTGGGCGTTATGAAGTAGAGAGATACATGGAGTACAACACCGATAACTTTTCACGAATATTTGACCCTCTCTCCTACCTTTATATTGTCAAAGCAATCAATACCTTTAATTTAAGTCGAGGGTACGACTCTTTGCATGAAGCAATTTTACGCATTAAAGCAGAAGTCACGTTAATCTCTTTTTCTAGTGATTATCTTTTTTTCCCCAAAGAGATGGAGCATATAGAGTACATGATGAAGAGAAATGGACAAAACTCTTGCTATTATGAGATAGAGAGCAACTACGGGCATGATGCTTTTTTAGTAGAACTCGATAAATTTTCAGATATTATAAAAAACAGATTAAATAATGAAGGCTAAACCATGAAAACAGCTACATTTGAGCAAAAACTAGAAGCGTCAAAAAAAATATTAAATCAACTTATGGATCCAGCTATTACATTAGAAGAGAGTTTAAAACTTTATGAAAATGGAATAAAAGAGATAAAATTAGCACAAAAAATGATAGAAGAAGCCAAAGTTAAAATAGAGTTAATCGAAAAAAACAGTAGTAAAGTAAAAGAATGAAAAAATTAACCATTGCAAGCTTACAACTTCCTACTTTGGGGATGCAAGCAACAAAACTTGATTTTTACCTCTCCAATGCACATACTAGAGGTGCAAAAGTTGTTCTCTTTGGAGAATATGTTCTAAACCATTTTTTTAAAGAGTTACCCAACATACCCATACAAATGGTTAAAGAACAGAGCGATAAACACATTGAACTTCTTAAAAAGTTTGCACAAAAGTACAACATGATTTTTATTGCTCCTATCGTTATTATCAATAAAGATAAATATCTGAAAACCATTGTGAAAATCACAACAGCATCCTGTTCTTTTTATAAACAACAAATTCTTATTCCTTATGCACATTGGAATGAAAAAAAGTTTTTTTCAAATAGAATCAAAGCATTAAGCTCTCCTCTAACTTTTAAAGTGGATGGATTTAATATTATGGTTATGGGAGGATTTGAACTTCACTTTGATACTTTTTGGAGCTATGTAACCGAAAAAAAAATTGATCTTGTTTTACTTCCAACAGCATCAACCTTTGAATCTCATAATCGTTGGCGTGAAATTATAAAAACAAAGGCTTTTCTTCATGGCTGTTATATTTTACGAGCTAATCGACTTGGCGAATATTCAGACAAAGAGATTAAATGGAAATTTTATGGGGACAGCATGCTTGTCGAACCCTCTGGCGAAGTCTATATGATGCTCGAAGATAAAGAGTCTATGTTGGTTGAAACCATTAAAAAATCTACGATTAAAGAGCATCGAAAAGCATGGCAATTTGAAAAAGAGCTTAACATTAGAAAAAAATTGTAAAATATTACTAAATATTATAATTAAGTCTTCTTCAGTTTTTTTTAGTTATAGTTAAAGCCATGATTTTTTTCGTTAACTTTTAATTTAACTTAATAGTTAACATGTTACAATATATTAAAAAGAAGGAATAGGAAGAATTATATGAATAATGACTTAATGAAAATTGTTGAAGAGACAAAGAAACTAAAAACATTAGTATTAGAGGATGAGCCAGAAACAAACGAGTTGATGTGTAAAACACTCCAAAACTTTTTCTCAGATGTTTACTCAGCAGCAGATGCAAATGAAGCAATGGAGCTTTTTGAAAAACACAGTCCAGACATCATCTTCATTGATATTATTTTACCAGGTAAAAGTGGTTTAGAAGTAGCAAAAGAGATTAGAGAAATTAATCCTAAGCAGATTATTGTAATTGTATCTGCAAGTAACGATATGGGTAACATCTCAGAGGCTGTTAAAATTGGAGTAAATAACTTTATTAGAAAACCAATTGATACCGATAAGATGATTGATGTTCTTAAAGACATTGTTTCTGACATTAAAAAACAGAAGAAAAATAGAACTAAAATCTTTTCTATTACACTACCACTTGACCTTTATGAACAAGTTGACCAAGATGCAAAAAGTGAGAGTATCTCTAAAAATGCGATGATTATCAGAGCATTAAAACATTTCTATAACCTTTAATAGATAAATAGAGATAGTTTTCTATCAAGAGGGTCGGCTTTAGCCGACCTAAAAACTTATCTAAATCGTGAACGTTCTCCAAAAACATAAGAAAAATTGAATCCTATAGAATTTCCTTTAGCCGTTACACTATTATCTTTTTTTAGTTTGTACTCAATAAATGTACCTTTTATACCCATTGAAAAATTGTCTGTTGCTCTGTATTGAATCTGTGCAACTCCTCCCAAAGCATTTTCATACTCATCATCTGCTGTATCATGAAAATAGTCTCCATTTTGGTCATACCCTTTAAAACTACCTGATAGAGCAGGATTTAAATGATAGGTAAGACCTCCACCCATTTTCCATCGATAGGACTTAAACATTGCAAGAGCTGTAAAAGGTATAACATCCCATGTTACATCTCCATTAGAAGCACTCTCATTGTCAAATTTGTATCCTACTAAAAATTGAAGTTCCAAATTGGGGTTGTCTACTACAGCACCCACTTCAAAACTAAGCCCCTGCCCTGCACGAACCTTATTGATACTGCTGTCATAATAACTGTCATGTTCAACTGTAGCCAATGTTGTCCCTCCAAAATCATAACCCATTTGAAGAATAGGCTTTAAATCATCCGTTGCATTAAGGGAAGCTAGTGTAAGAAAAGTTAGTAGTGATATTTTTTTAAGCATAAGGAATCCTTTATATTCATAATTTAATAGTCTAGTCTCTTTTTGTGTGTATATTGTGGTCTACATCCACTCAACAACTTTAGAGACTTCGTTTGCTACAAAGCATTTTATCGAACTTTTTTCTAAAGGCTTTGTAGGAACAATCGCTTTTTTAAACCCTTGAGTCTCTATCTCTTTTAATCGTTGTCCCAAAGCAGGAATTTCACGAATCTCTCCTGTTAAGCTTACTTCTCCTAAAAAAAGTGTTTCAGAGCTAAGTTCTCGGTCACGATACGAGCTTAAAATCGCGGCGATAATGGCTAAGTCAGCCGAAGGTTCATTAATTTTGATACCTCCTGAAATATTCACATAGACATCGTAAGTACCCAAAGGCAAATCAAGTTTTTTCTCTAATAGAGCCAAAAGCATATTTAACCGACTGTTATCAAAACCTGTTGAGCTTCGTTTTGGATGTCCATAAGCTTCTGAGACCAATGCTTGAATCTCTATAATAATGGGACGACTTCCCTCCATAATAACCGTTAAAGCTGAACCTGATGCCAATTTCTCTTTATTAAAAAATTTACCAGCCATAGTTTCGGCATCCAATAGACCATTTTTTGACATCTCAAAAATTCCAACTTCATTCGTACTTCCAAAACGGTTTTTAAATCCTCGTAGCAGTCGCAGTTCAGAATTGGGGTCTCCTTCAAAATAGAGTACAGTATCAACCATGTGTTCCAACACTCTAGGCCCTGCAATTGAACCATCTTTGGTAATATGACCAATAATAAAAATAGGAATGTCCAAACTTTTTGCCACACGCATAAGCTCAAACGTTATGGTACGCACTTGTGTCACAGAACCTGGTGCAGAAGGAGTCTCCTCTGAGTAGAGGGTTTGAATTGAATCAATAATAATAAAACCATACTTCTTAGATTTAATCTCTTGTAAAATCGTTTGAAGATTAATCTCGGGAAGAAGGTACAGTTCTTTTTCATTTGCCTGTAATCTGTCTGCACGCAGTTTAATTTGACCTGCTGACTCTTCACCTGAAACATAGAGAACAGCTCTATTTTGTTTGGCTAGATTTCCTGCTATTTTCAAGAGTAGTGTAGACTTTCCAATCCCTGGGCTTCCACCTATTAATGTGAGTGACCCAGGAACAATTCCCCCACCTAAAACCAAATCCAGCTCTTTGCTTCCCGAAGAGAAACGTTGTATATTTTCTTGTTGAATTTTAGTAATAGAGATAGCTTGTTGAGTTTTAGGATTTGAAAAGGTTTTTTTTGTCTCTTCTACAAATTTTATCTGTTCTGTTGTGAGTTCTACCAATGTATCCCACTGATTACAACCTGTACATTTTCCTAACCAACGAGGGCTTTGAAATCCACATGCTTGACACTCAAATATGATTTTTTTCTTTGCCATCTACTGCTCCATATTAATGTTAAGATATTATAGAATATAAAAACAAAAAAGTTTAGATATATGTCAAATTGTCATGTTATTTCAAGATTTAGGTTTTAACATTCAGGAATTTCATCTTCATTAGATGCTTCATAAAAAAATTGATATAGGTCATCTGTCCATCTATCTTGATAGTATTTCTCTACATTAGGACAGGTTTCAAAAATTGTCTCTTTAAGTTTATTCTCTTCTAACACCTCTATCCACTCCTCCTGAGAGTGCTTCTCTGCAAATTTATAAGCAGACATATTACAATCTTCTTTAAGGACATATTTAAAAATATTTTTCCCTTTTCTTGGGTCTCCTTTCTCTACAGAGACCTCTTTTTCTTCGGGAATATTACTACTATTCTCTTCTAAACTACTTGAATTTGATTCTACATTAATCGTTTGACTTAATACTAAACTGATATTTTCTTCAAAAACAACACTCTCTTTAGGTAACATCTCTACTAACTCAATATTTTCTATCTCTATCATAGTAGCATTGCTTTCCAATACAACACTATCTTCTATAGGGATTACTAGTTCACGTGGAATATCTTCTACATTATTCACTACAGAGTTTAATTCAACTTTCAACGCTTTTGTAGCTTTAGTTGCTTTAATAATAATTTCATTGGTACTGTTTAAATCTATAGCATACATGAATGTTGTACCAAGAGATAAGAGTATAAGTAGTTGAATGATTTTAGACATGAAGCGAATCCTTTTCTTTACAGTGCTTTATTCGATATAATATCTTAAAAAAGAGAAAAGATGCAAGAAAAAATTATTAATCATTTTATAAGCTTAACAAAAGTTCCACACTGTAGCCAAAATTCGGATGAATTATTTAATTTTTTAAGTAATTTTGCAAAAGAGAGAAACTATGAGGTTTCCAGTGACACTATAAAAAACATCTTAATAAAAAAAGGGCATCCGAAATTGGCTCTTCAAGCTCATTATGACATGGTTTGTATGGGTAATGCTCCAAAAATAGAGACATACGTTCAAGATGGTTGGATGCATGCAAAAGATTCATCATTAGGTGCTGATAATGGTATTGCTATTGCTATGATGATGCAGTTAATGGACGAAGGAGAAGAGTTAGAATTTCTTTTAACAGCAGATGAAGAGGTTGGATTAGTGGGTGCAGGGGCTATTGAGTTAGAGTTAAATTCAGACTACATGCTTAATCTTGATTTTGAAGATGAAGCTATTGTTTGTATTGGTTGTGCAGGTGGGGCTGATTTATTGGCTGAAAAAACATTAAAAAAAGTAGAAGCTTACGACTACTTTTATAAACTTTCTGTTTCTGGACTAGAAGGTGGTCACTCAGGAGTAGAGATTCATAAAAATATTCCTAATGCCATTAAAATTATAGCTGAATATTTAGAAGGAAAAGAGATTCATATTGCCTCTTGCTCTGGAGGAGAACGACGAAACTCCATCCCCACAGAAATTTATATGGTACTCTCTTCAAAAGAGCCTTTAAGCTCAAACCATTTGGTAGAAGTAAAACCTTTTGATACGACGGTAGAGGTCTATAACAGTAGTGATTTTATAAATCTTTTAATAGAGTTTCAACAAGGTGTTTATGCCTATAATGAAAAGTTTAATCTACCTGACACCAGTATCAATTTAGCCATTGTAAATGTTAATAATGCTCTGGCAAGAATAGAATGCAGTTCCCGAGGAATGAGCGAAGAGGGATTAGAAGCCATTAATAAAAAGTATACAAATTTATTCAAAAAACATGGCTTTAAAAATTCGATAGAGTATAAATACCCATCGTGGAAACCTGAAATAAATGCCTTTACCTCTTTAGTTAATGATGCCATGAGCAAAGAGTTTACAGAGAGTAAATACGAAGCAATTCACGCTGGTTTAGAGTGTGGCGTTTTATTGGAATACTATCCAACTATCAAATTTGCCTCTATTGGACCCACCATTGTTTCGCCCCACTCTACTCGTGAGAGAGTAAAACTTGATTCTATAGGAAAAATTTTCAAAGTGGTTAAAGAAGTTATAAAAACTATTTAGACCTTAAACGTTTCCGAAGTACGGCAATGCTTTTCCATAAAACAAGCTTCACACTCAGGTTTAACTGCCTTACATCTGTATCGTCCAAACAATACCATTGCTTGGTGTAATAGATGCAAGTCTGTTTTAAACTTTTTGCTGAGAGTCTCTTCCGTTTTTGTAGCAGTAGTATCATCACTAAGCCCCAAACGGTGGGCTACTCGAAAGACATGCGTGTCCACTGCCATCAAATTCGCACCTGTGTACTCTATCATGACCACGTTTGCTGTTTTTTGTCCAACACCTGCCAACTTCATAAGCTCTTTCTGCTCTAATGGAATCTCTCCACTATAATGCTCTATCACGTATTGAGCCATCTTTATAAGATTTTTTGCTTTATTGTTATAGAAAGAACAAGAGTTTATATACGATTTAACCTCATCTAAATCAGCATTTGCCAAATCAACAACCTTTGGATAGGCTTTAAACAGTGCTGGGCTAATAATATTCACGCGTTTGTCCGTACATTGTGCAGAGAGCATCACTGCAATCAGTAATTCATACAGATTCTTATAATTTAGTTCAGTTAATGAATCAGGATAGTGTTCTAAGAAGAGCATTTTAATCTCTTCTATCTCTTTTTTTGTTGCTTTTTTTATCTTTTTTGTTGCCATAATTATTTAACTTTTTTTATTTGTATAGTATAATTGAAGACTTAAATTTAGTTGAAAGTGTTTAGAAACTGTTTACTATTTTATGCTATAATCTACGGATTTTATATATTTATAAGTAAGGTAAAAAAATGAAGATTATTTTAAAATTTTTTATAATGGTTTATACATTATTAATAAGCCAAAATCTGCTTGCTTCAGAAGTTGTTGCAAGCGTCAATCACTCCGATATTACACAAGAAGAGGTTAATGCATTTGTTATTTCCAATATCCCTGGTGCAAATTTCTCAGCTTTAACCTATCAACAGCAAAAAGGAGTAATCAATCAAATGATTGATAGAAGGCTCTTTCTAGAAGATGCAAAAAAAATGAATATTAGCTCTCGTCCAGCGTTTATAAAAGCATTAGAAAAAGAGAAAGAGAACTTAATGCTCGATTTTTGGATGAAAGAGAAAGTAGAAGAGATTGCTATTTCCGATAGAGATGCAAAAATATATTATAGAGACAACCATCTAAAGTTTAACAAACCCGCTTCTGTAAAAGTTCGACATATTTTATTAACAACCGAGGCAGAAGCTCGAGCAATTATTGTAAAATTGAAACGTAGTCATAACAATTTGAGAGACAATTTCATTGTATTAGCAAAAGAAAAATCTACAGGGCCCAGTGCAATTAATGGTGGCGAATTGGATTGGTTTATCAAAGAACAGATGGTTCCTGAATTTTCAAAAGCTGCATTTTCTCTGTTAAAAGGAAGCATCACGACTCAACCAATAAAAACCCAATTTGGCTATCATGTCATCTATTTAGAAGATAAAAAAGAGCAAGGGTCTATACCTTTTGAAGTCGTAAAATCAGACATTATAAAAGTATTACGCAGTCTCAAATTTAAGGCAAAATTAGCAAGATTAAGTAAAAAAATGAAAGAATCAGCAGTTATTAGTGTAAAATAACAAAAAAATTCAAAGGTATAAACGAGAATGGGAAATAAAGTATTAGATAATTTAGCATGTGGTGTTTTAAGTGGAGAGGAAGTCCAAAAACTTTTTACAATAGCAAAAGAGGAAGGTTTTGCTATTCCTGCTGTAAATGTAGTTGGAACATCGTCTATTAATGCTGTTTTAGAATCAGCAAGTAACGTTAACTCTCCTGTTATTATTCAATTTTCTAATGGTGGTGGAGATTTTTATGCAGGGAAAGGCATGTCTTCAGAACAGAGAGCTGTTCTAGGAACTATTTCAGGAGCAGGGCATGTGCATACCGTAGCAGAAGCATATGGTGTACCTGTTATCTTACACACAGACCACGCCAACCGAAAACTGTTACCTTGGATAGATGCTCTTCTAGATGCCAGTGAAAAACATTTTGAAGCCTTTGGAAAACCACTTTTTTCATCTCATATGATTGACCTTTCAGAAGAACCTATAGAAGAGAACATTGCAACCTGTAAAGAGTATTTGGCTCGTATGTCAAAAATAGGCATTACACTTGAAATTGAATTGGGTGTAACAGGTGGCGAAGAAGATGGTGTAGACAATACTGAAATAGACAATGCCCTGCTCTATACACAACCCGAAGAGGTAGCGTATGCGTATGAAGAGTTAATGAAAATATCACCTATGTTTACCATCGCTGCATCCTTTGGAAATGTTCATGGTGTCTACAAACCAGGAAATGTTATTTTAACTCCAACCATTTTAGACAACTCTCAAAAATACATTCAAGAGAAATTTAACACAGCCCAAAAACCTGTAGATTTTGTCTTTCATGGTGGTTCAGGTTCAGAGCTTTCAGATATAAGAGAATCTATTGGTTACGGTGTAATTAAAATGAATATTGATACCGATACCCAATGGGCATTTTGGGATGGTGTTCGTGAATACGTTGCAAAAAATCATGACTACCTGCAAGGTCAAATCGGTAACCCCGAGGGCGAAGACAAACCAAATAAGAAATATTATGACCCAAGAAAATGGTTAAGAGAAGGAGAGCTTTCTGTTCTTAAACGATTAGAACAAGCATTCTCTGATTTAAACTGTTTAGATAGAAATTAATAATGTAAGGGCATCCCTTGTGACTGTCCAATATTTGGGTAGCCATAAAGGCATACCCCTACACATTACATTCAAAAAAACAAAAGAATATTATTATGTCCCCATTTATTAACTCCCCCATTCAAAAAAAACACTTTAACAATCAAACCATCTATATTAAACGTGATGATTTACTCTCTGATGATTTTTCAGGCAATAAAGCTCGTAAATTTCACTACTATTTAAGCCATGAATTTCCCCATATAAAGAAAATAATCTCTTATGGTTCGGCTCAATCCAATGCCATGTACTCTCTTTCTGTATTAGCAAAAAAACAGAAATGGGCATTTGACTATTATACAACTCATATTGCAGACTATTTAAAAGACAATCCTCATGGTAATTATAAATATGCGTTACAAAATGGCATGGATATAATAGAGAGCCAAAGCGTACCAACCCCAACAGCAGATGAAAGTATACTTTTTATCCAAGAAGGTGGACGACAAAAAGAGGCAGAATATGGTCTTGAAATCTTAGCAAAAGAGATAAAATCTTGGAAAAAAGAGCAAAATATAGAAGAGTTAACTATCTTTTTACCCTCTGGCACGGGGACAACGGCTCTGTTTCTACAAAAAAATAGTAAAGATAAAGTGTATACCGTACCGTGTGTAGGGAATACAGAATATCTAAAAAAACAGTTCCTAATGTTAGAGAAAGATAAAAACGTTCATCCAACTATTTTAATGCCTTCAAAAAAACGACACTTTGGAAAGCTCTATAGAGAGTCTTATAATATTTGGTTAGAATTACAAAACAAAATGGGCATCGAGTTTGATTTACTTTATGACCCACATGGATGGCTAACTTTATTAGAAAATCCACAAATTTTTGAAAAGCCTACGCTCTATATCCATCAAGGTGGTTTGATAGGAAACGAGAGCATGTTGGCACGATACCAAAGGAAATACAGTGAAAATATTTAGTACAAAAGATGAACACTTTCAGAGTGAATTTGATGAGTTATTAAAACGTGGAGCGATGGATATTGATGGAGTAACTTCTATTGTAAAAGGGCTTCTTGATGAAATTAAAGAGGATGGAAACTCTGCCGTAAAAAGCCATATTTCTAAATTTGACCGTTGGACTCCAAGTTCAGATAAAGCATTAGAAGTAAGTTTAAGTTCTATGGAAGAAGCGTACAACAATATTGACGCTACGTTAAGAGATGCTCTGCACTTAGCCTATGACAGAATTGAAAACTACCACCAAAAATTGATGCCAAAGTCATGGTTTGACTTTGAAAAAAATGGTTCTATGTTGGGGCAGAAAGTAACGGCTGTAGATTCAGCAGGACTCTATATTCCTGGGGGGAAAGCAGCCTATCCCTCATCGTTATTAATGAATGCTATTCCTGCTATTGTCGCAGGTGTAGAAGAGATAGTGGTCTGCACCCCTGCACCTGATAATGAACTCAATGAACTGCTTTTAGCTGCTTGTCATTTATGTAAAGTAACAAAAGTATTTAGAGTAGGTGGAGCATCAGCAATTGGAGCAATGGCGTATGGAACAGAAACCATTCCTAAAGTAGATGTGATTACGGGGCCGGGAAATATTTTTGTAGCAACAGCTAAAAAATTGGTTTATGGCGAAGTAAACATTGATATGATTGCAGGACCTAGTGAAATAGGAATTTTAGCTGATTCTACAGCACGACCTGACTATTTAGCCATAGATTTACTCTCACAAGCAGAACATGACGAGATGGCATCGTCTATTTTGATTACAACCGATGCTTCTTTAGCACCTAAAGTAGCCAATAAAATTGAAGAGTTTTTAGGAACACTGTCACGTGAAGAGATAGCTCGGACATCTATTGAAGAGCGTGGAGCAATTATCATAGCCCAAACCATGGATGAAGCGATTGATTTAATGAATCAAATTGCACCTGAACACTTGGAAATAATCACTACAAATCCAATGGAGTTACTGGCAAAAGTGAAACATGCAGGAGCTATCTTCTTGGGAGAATACACACCTGAACCTATTGGAGATTATATCGCAGGACCTAACCATACCTTACCAACAGGTGGAACAGCTAAGTTTTATTCTCCATTATCAGTGGATCATTTTTTAAAGAAATCTTCTATTATCTCTATGACAAAAGAGGGATTAAATGAGATAGGAGAAGCCTGTGCCTTGATTGCAAATACTGAAGGGTTAACGGCTCATGAAGAGTCGGTTAGAATCAGATTGTCTTAATATTTAAATTTTAAATGCTCGGGTGTGAACACGCCGTTTCCGAAAATGCAAGTCACATATACGGAAGCGACGGATTTAGCCTCGTCAAATCTTAAGATGAATTTCTTGTTTTTATGGCATTCCGTTACCAATCCAACGCCATAAAAATAATGGATAAAAATAAATCAGCAATAAATACCGTAACCGATGCTAAAACAACTGCCTTTGTTGTTGAAACCCCTACCCCTTTTGCTCCACCTGTTGTATGATACCCCACATACGCACCAATACTTCCAATAAGATACCCATAAAACAACCCTTTTAATATACCAGAGCCAATATCTGAAAAGCGTAATAACTGCTTAATACTGTCTGTATAGACAACAGGATTCATATCTAAAGCAAACCATGCCATCAAGAATGCTGACATATTTGAAATAAAATCAAAAGCAACAACAAGTAGTGGAACAGCCAGAGTTGTTGCAATTATTCGAGGAATCAGTAGGTATTTTTTAGAGTCTACAGCTAATGTTTCAATAGCATCAATCTGCTCTGTTACACGCATAGTCCCAAGTTCAGCAGCCATAGAAGAGATGGCTTGTGCTGTTACCATTAGACCTGCCAAAAGAGGTGCAAGTTCTCGGCTAATAGAGATAAAAATGGTGTATCCCATAAAACTTTCTGCTCCAAATTTAGAGAACCCTTGATAGAGTTGCACGGCTTCGATTAAACCTAAAAAGAGTGCTGTTAAAAAAATAACCCCAAACGTTCCAATCGCCACCACTTCTGTCTGTTCAAATATCTGTTTTAGTCTCCAAGGACGTTTGAACATCAAAGGAAACAGATGCAGTTGAAACAGTATAAATGCACCAAATTTATCCATTTTTTTCATAAAGTTAACAAAGGGTGTACCAATAAATGCAAAGAATGACTCTATCATATAGCTCTTTTTTAAATAAAATATTTTTTATTTATTTTATCTAAAAATATGCTAAACTAACTTTATGAAAATAGGAACAGACATTACTGTAGTCAGTAGAATCGAAAAATCATTCAATAAATTTGGTAAAAAATTTTTAAATAAATTTTTAAATGAGAGTGAACAGAAACTCTCCACTAAAATAGAGAGCATTGCAGGGTATTGGGCATCAAAAGAGGCAATTTCAAAGGCTTTGGGCTGTGGAATTGGGGCTGAACTCTCTTTTTTAGATATTATAATTTATAAAGATACGAAAAATGCACCCTATTTTAAACTTAGCCCAAAAGCCCAAGAGCGTCATAAAATTAAAAGTTCTTCTCTCTCGATTTCGCATGATGGAGGGTTTGCTATTGCTGTGGTTGTTTTAGTAATTTAGATTATAAATCCAAAGGACTCACAACCTTTCCCTTATTCATCTCAGCCACCACATGCGTATAAATCATGGTAGTCTCTACTGATTTATGCCCCAAAAGCTCTTGAATAGAACGCAAATCTATACCATTTTGTAACAGATGTGTAGCGTAAGAGTGTCTAAAAATATGTGAAGTAACGCGTTTATGAATATTTGCTTTTTGTGAAGCCTTTTTGATATTACGACCCAAAGTTTTTTCATGGATATGATGTCTGCGTATTACCTCACTTCTAGGGTCTTTTGCAACTTTTCTCATGGGGAACAAAAACTGCCACTTGGTCTCAAACTTGGCATTGGGATATTTTCGCTCAAACGCATAGGGTTAACACGGCATATAAACTGTTCCATAACCATCTGCTATATCTTTTTGGTGTATCACTAATTTGTATTAGAAACAATAGAAAATTATTTTAAATAATATTAAACAATACTATGCTATAATAGCACAATGAAGCGATATATTAAATTATGTGATTATGCAAAGAACTATTCAGTAACCTACAGAACAGCATGGAATAGATTTAATGCAGGGAAAATTC
>Ga0256826_1000749_pt1 | contig 19964 bp, 19 predicted proteins | sample CV79metaG_FD_185975 | JGI IMG/M metagenome (GOLD analysis project Ga0256826, IMG submission 185975) | Hydrothermal vent microbial communities from East Pacific Rise, Pacific Ocean - CV79 | ecosystem: Environmental > Aquatic > Marine > Hydrothermal vents | place: Pacific Ocean: East Pacific Rise...
GAGTCAACTGGTGGTTCTGTATACAATGTAAATACTATCAATGCTAATGAGCTAGATTTTGGTATCGCACAGAGTGATACTGCATATCAAGCATTCCATGGCGAAGGTAAATTCAAAGGCAAAGCGATCACAGGTCTAAGATCAGTAATCGCTATCTACCCTGAGCTTCTTGCATTTGTAGTAAGCAAGAAGTCAGGCATTAAGACTTTAGCTGATATCAAAGGTAAAAAGGTAAATATCGATGTAGCTGGTAGTGGTACTAGAATGACTACTGAAATAGTTCTAAAAGCATTTGGTATAAAGATGTCAGATTTAGCACTTGCAAATGAGCTTAAGTCATCTGAGGGTCCTACTATGCTAAAAGATAGCAAGATTGATGGTTACTTTGGTGTATTTGGTCATCCAACTGCAAATATCAAAGATGCTTCAAACTCTGTAGATGTAGATCTAGTAGCAATCGATGGTAAACCAATAGATGATCTAGTAGCTAAGTATTCATACTATGCAAAAGGTGTAATCTCTGGTACATTCTATCACGGTGTAGAGCATGATACTCCAAGTATCGGTGTAAAAGCTGTATTATGTACTAAAGACACAATCAGTGAGAAAGTAGTATATACACTTACCAAGACTATCTTGGATAACTTTGCAGCATTTAAGAAGCTTCACCCAGCATATAAGACAATCACAAAAGAGTCTCTTTTGGATGGTCTAGCTGTCCCTCAGCATCCAGGTGCTGTAAAAGCGTTCAAAGAAGCTGGTCTAATAAAATAATTATTGACCATACTCACGACTTTTTGTCGTGAGTAGTCAAATATATCACTCTAACAGATAGATACTTGTCTAACTGTTAGAGTGATAAATAATAGAGGAGAATAATAATGATAAAGTCAGATAGTGATACTGAGCAGAGTAAAGATAACCTCCATATGGAAGAGGAGGAGAAGCTAGTCGAAAAACTAGAAGGTCAAAGAACCCTAGAGCCTGGCACTTGGCAACATTGGCTTATAGCAGTTATTGCATTTGCATGGTCTTTTTTCCAGATATATGTAGTGATAGTGCCTGTCAATAGTGTATTTGTACGGTCGATTCACTTAGCATTTGCATTGGCATTGGCGTTTGCAATGTATCCTATGTTTAGGACTCCTAAGACAATGACCACTATACCATGGTATAACTTTCTCATTGGACCTGCTGCAGTGGCTACAGCACTCTATATAGTCTATGCATATGATGAACTCAATGCTAGAAGTGGTGCATGGGAGCCTATAGATGTAGCTATGGGAATAGCAGGTATTATACTACTACTCAAAGCTGCTAGGCGAACTCTAGGTATGGCACTTCCTGTCATAGCAATGGTGTTTTTACTATATGATTATTTAGGTCAGTATATGCCAGATCTCATCGCCCATAAAGGTGCTAGTATCAATAAGATTATGGGGCAAATGTACCTAACTACAGAGGGAATCTTCGGAGTTCCACTAGGAGTAAGTGCTAGTTATGTATTTTTGTTTGTACTATTTGGTTCATTGCTAGAGAGAGCAGGGGCTGGTAAGTACTTTATCGATCTAGCTTTTGCGCTACTAGGTAAGTATGATGGTGGTCCTGCCAAAGCTTCAGTAGCAGCTTCTGGTATGATGGGTATTATCTCTGGTAGCTCTATTGCCAACACAGTGACAACTGGTACATTTACTATCCCACTTATGAAGAAGCTAGGTTTCCCTGGATACAAAGCAGCTTCGGTTGAGGTAGCAGCATCTACCAATGGACAGCTTATGCCTCCTATTATGGGTGCAGCTGCATTTATTATTGCTGAGTTTTTGGGTCTAGCGTATACCGATGTAGTTATGGCAGCAGCTATTCCTGCATTTGTTAGCTACTTTGCACTATTTTATATAGTGCACCTAGAGGCCAAAAAGCTTGGTATCAAAGGTGAAGATCCTAGTAAACTAGAGAAATCATTTGTGGTATTCAAAAGAGGTCTTCACTATATAGTGCCTATATTCTTCCTTATGTATACACTTATCATTCTCAGACAGTCTCCTCAGATGGCAGCGTTTAATGCTATATTCTTTATGATGCTTATTATGGTGATACAGAGACCAATATATGCTATGATGGATAAGCAGAAGCTTACCGTGTCAGTGTGGATCAGTGGATTTACAGATATCGGTCATGGTATGATAAATGGTGCCAAAAATATGGTTCCTATCGCAGTAGCTACTGGTGTAGCAGGTATTGTAGTGGGCTCTGTGACTCTTACAGGTATCGGTCTGATACTAGCTGAGGTCATAGAGGAGCTCTCTGGTGGTAATATCATAGCGGTACTTATTCTTACAGCTATAGTATCTCTGATACTTGGTATGGGGCTACCAACAACAGCCAACTATATAGTCATGGCAGCATTGACAGCACCAGTGATTATGGATCTTGCCAATAGCCTAGGATATATTATACCTGCTATTGCTGCTCACCTATTTGTATTCTACTTCGGAATACTAGCAGATGATACGCCACCTGTGGGTATGGCGGCATATGCCGCAGCAGGGATTGCCAAGAGTGATCCTATTAAAACAGGACTACAAGGATTTGCATATGATATCAGAACAGCTATTCTACCATTTGCATTTTTCTTCAACAACAAGCTACTCCTTATCGAGGGAGTAGATGCTATGGATCCCAATGATCCATCAAAATGGCAGTGGATTAGCAATCCACTAGAGATATCTCTAATATTTGTCACAGCCGTTGCAGGTATGTTCGCATTTTCATCAGCTACACAAGGTTGGGTACTGATGCGAACCAATATACTAGAGAGACTAATGCTTATGGCAGTTGTACCATTTATGCTAGTACCAAATATCATGGTAAATAATATACCTATGATAGCAAATGAGTATATGTCATACGGTGTAGGAACTATTATCTATGCAGCTGTATTTATGATACAGAAGATGAAAGTGAGAGTATAGGAGATATATAGCATAAGTCTTGGTCTTTACTAAGACTTATGCTATTTAATTTAATTTATTTTATTTGCATTTTAGTTTATATAGATATATATCCCATGAATTTTTCTTTCCTGGAAAATAACTTATTAGATTTAAATATTTTTTAGCTGTTTCTCCAAATCTCTTTGATGATATCATATAGCTTACATTCAAATCACATAATGCATTTGAATCAAAATATATTTTATCTATAACATCACTCTTTTTATAATATTCTAATGTTACAGTAGTCTCCATTAGGTATAGTTTACCACCCCAGTTATCAAATAGTCTTTTAGCAGCATTGGAGACTATAGTATTACTATCTAAAAATTTATGAATAATTTTGCGAAATTTCTTCTTGTAATCCAATGGATAATTTGGCATATATCCACCTACTGTATTAAAGCCATTGAACTGTAGTACAGCAGGCTCAAGTCCATAACTTACAACTATAATATCTTTAATAGGTTGAGGAATTTTATTTTTTACTCTCTTAAATAGATTTTGATTATAGTAATCTTCAAAGCTTGCATATTTATTTTTTGGAGATGTTTGATAAAAGCTCCTCTCTAAGCTATATGAAAATTGTAATATTAAAAATATAATGATAAAGATATATGAGAAGCGTAATTTTTTAATAAATATAATGATAGATATTGTAAGTATAACTCCCCAAATAAATGGTTCTAAAAATGCAATTCTTAAAATATTTAATTTAGACAAAATAGGAAATATTTCTATTAAACCATGAAAGCCTGAGTACATATCTGCTATTCCAATAGCAGATAAAAGAAAAATAAGTAGAAATAGAAGTACTAATTTACGATAGTTCTTATTCTTATATCTATAACTAAGAGATAATAAACTCAATAGGATTAGAAGAGGCATAGTATATATATTAGATAGAGCAATCTTCCATAGACCAGCCATAAATGAGAATATAATTAGTATCCAAATAATAATAGATTCCCACCAATTATATACTCTTTTTGTGAAGGATAGTAGTATTGATATTATAATTAAAGGTAGTAGATATTTATCTTGTAATGCCGAGGCATGAGAAGTATGTCCATTTAATATAAATAGATGAAAAGCACGATATGAATCTAGTAAATTACTTTTAAAATATACATCATACTCTTCACGGCTCGATAGATAGTGATTGTCAAAGAACATTGATAATACAAGCCTATATTCGCTAAATAAGAACATAACTCCCATTAATATAATAGCTAATAGGAATGCTCTATTAATTCTTCTTATTTGTATACTATAAATGATAAAATATATAATTGTAATGGATATATAGAATATATATAAAAATACAAAAAAAGAGTATATGGGTAGTAAGGCTAGAAGTATCCAATCCCATTTACTATAGCTACCATTTTTAATATTTAGTAAGCTATATGTAACAAGAGGTAGTATAGCAATTGAGAGTCCTGCACCTGACCAAAATGGTAGTAGTGTAAAATATATAGCACCTATGTATGCAGGAATATTTTTATAGTATCCTTTAGATGAGACGATATATTTATCTAAAAAAAGATACATTGATATAAATGCAACTATGTGAATTATTATTTCATTTATCTTATAAGCTATTATGGGCTCAAAGAAATAGTATAACCATAATATAGTATCAACCTCTTTTGGATATGTTGCCCTTGGTAGACTACTCATTATGTTTGGTATATTACTACTATTATCAGCAAAGATCTTACCACTAGATGATAGGATTTTATACCAAACAACATTTGAGTCTAAATTATCAAATATAGGTATATAGAATTTACTGTAAAAGAGTGGAGCTAAAAGTATAGCTATTATAATTAAACTTATTGTAATCCATACTGAATCACTTATAAGAAGTTTATTAACTCTAGACCTTAGCATAATAAACCTTGAAGTTGAAATTATCTATTTAATACCCTTTGAAGTTAGATATATACCAAACATTATAAATAGTATACCAATAATTTTATAGATGCCAATAGACTCATTAAAAAGTATAGATGAAAATATTAAAATTAGAATATATCCAATTGTAGTATATGGATATGCATAGGATATATCAAATTTAGTCATGGCAATCATCCATGATAAACCACTAAGAAGTGTAAAGAGTATAGAGACTATAATATATGGATTTATCAACATACTCAGTGCAAAGTGAAATTTGTCAATAAGTGAATGATAGTTACTCAAATCATATTCATTCATTTTCCATTTTATTATTAGTTGACTAGAGACGGCAAATAGGATAGTTAAGAATATATAGAAATGATTTATTAGAAATTGCATTTACTAATCTCCTCTGAAAAACTTTTCATAAATTTTTTAGAGTTTGGCCCTTCATTGAAAATCAAATCTAGTATTGTCACACCATGTTCAAATGGTAAATATAGTTGATTATACTCAGAATAATTACTATAATCCATCCATTGTATTTGAATATTTTTTTCTATAAAGAAACTCTCATTAATATAGTTTTTTGCAGATGGTCCACTTAGATATATATCTGCATTGCACTCTTCACATATACCTACTAATCTCTCTGTTTGTCCATCTAGTAAATTGAATTCGCTCGAAAATCGTATTTTTGTTTTTATATCTAAAATATTGCAAATAGCTATTATGAATTTATAGTTAATATCACTCAAATATACACTTTCACAATTTAAATATAATGTTTCAAAGATATCTATATAGTCTTTGAAATACTTAGATTTAGAATAATTTTGCTTTATTGTCATTAGATGTTTATTAAGATAATCCTTACTACTAATCTTTGTTTCATTAATCTTTTGAAAATACTTTCCTTTTACTTCCACAGGAATAGATAGCCACTTTAGTCCTTGAGCAGTTTTTATCTTATTTCTATTTCTCCAATCTCTTTTTGTATATTGCATATCATCATATAGTATAAATTCATCAACCATATTAATAAGATCAAAATATCCTTTCCATGGGATATAATTTGATTGAAGGATAGCTATTGTTTTCATTTAATTTTCTAAAAATAGTACATTTTTTGTATCAAATTCACTATTTTTATATAATTTTATAGTAATTTCAAATGGCAAGGATGATGTATCTATTTTGACTCTAGTTGTATTTAGTTCTTTAATTGCATATTGATATATTTTGATTGGTTCTAAATAGAAGTGACCACTGTATTTATATTCTTTATCTGTAATATGACTTAAAAAATTCATTGTTAGCATATAATTTGTTTTTTGAAATAACTTTTTTATATTCTTAAAAACATATTTTTCCATTTTCTCATGACTTTTAATCCCAATAGGATTAAAAGTACCACTTACTAAAATAATATCATATGAGTCTAATATATCATTAGATGTTCTTATCTGAAAAATATTTTCATCTGGATATCTTTCTATCGCTTTTTCTATAAAATTGTTATTAATATCACAACCATTATATGACATATTATATTGATTTCTAGTTAGAAAGTCTTTTAAATCACATACACCACAACCATAATCTAGAATACTCATTTTTGTGGATTTTAAGTTTTCTCCTAAAAGGGCATTAAAGCGAATATCTTGCTTATCTTTTGTCCATAGGAGAGATCTCCTATCATCAAGACCATATTTTTTAATAGATTTTGTGTAAAGTTTCTTTATTTTTTTTTCAATCATTTAAATTCCAAATCATACTACTACATGCCCTACAAACTTAGACATATTATTCATTACCTCTCCACCTTTTCTATATCCTAGTCCACATGCTTCATAGGCATAGAAGACTCCAGCTTGATATTTATTACCTTGTGGATCTCTTGGTAGCTCTACATACTCTTGGTAGATAGAGTCAAACTCATCATACTCTCCATCTTCGTGGTATGAGACAGTGCCATCGCTCTCTATAATGCTTACGCTACCACCCTCTCTGCCATATATTGGCTTTTTCACCTGTTTTTTACCCTCTAGTGGCTCAGAGGATGTTTCTAGTAGTAATGGATGATTTGGGTATAGCTCCCATAGTATTGATAGTATGGCTTTTGATTGAAACATGAGAGTATATACAGGGTTAAATATGATAGCTTTTTGATTGGCTACTATATCTCCGATGAGGGCTGCTAAGTCAGACTCCTCTATAGCTATATCTTCCCATGGAATGAGCTTGAACCATAGCTCATAGCTCTGCTCACCCACAAAGATACCTTCCTTGCTATCAAACTCAATATCATCTATATATGCAAACTCTGTATCGTATCCAGCTTCTGTGGCTATATACTGTAGTAGTTTGACAGTATTCTCCTCTTCTGCATTGCCTCTGATAGATGTAAATAGAAACTTCCAGCCATCATATCTCTCATCAAAGCCATCTACACTCTCCTCTAGGGTTACTAGTCTTTTGAAGTTATCAAGTAGGGCATCATATAGAACATTGAACTGATTGGACTCATCCATACCATTTTGTTTTAGCATAGCCCACTGTACTATGGCCGTCTCAAATAGTGCTGTGGGGGTATCAGCATTGAACTCTAGTAGCTTGATAGGCTTGCCATCTATACCACCCGCAAGGTCAAATCTACCATATAGATGCCAATGAACATCACTCTCCCATGACTCCTTGACCTGCTCCACTAGATTGAATGGTATACCTATATCATGTAGTAGATCATTCTCTATCACATGCTCACCAGCAGCTACAAACATATCATATAGCTCATTTGTAGCCTCATAGTAGGCTTCAGCTTCTGCTTCACTCACCTCTACAAGCTGATTTGCTAGATAGCTACTCTCATCTGTATCTGTATGCCACTCAAATCCTATCTGCTCTAGATAGCTAGTATCTAGTGGTGTTATATTTTTAAGTCTTACCATCTATCATCCACCAAAAGAGCCACGGCTACTTTTTGATTTGCTACCAAAAAAGCCACCTCTCTTGGAGCTAGATGATCTAGAGCTACTTTTACCAAAGCTATTTTTGCTTCTGCTATATGTAGATGGTGATTTATATCCAGCTTTTCTATTATTTTGGTAGTTTTGGTTACCAAATAGCTTGCTACCTATCCAGGCACCAAGCATATATCCCGCAGCACTTGCCAATATAGTCTCACCTAGACCCATACCACCTTGTTGAGTCACTTGTGCGTCGGGAGATTTAGTTAGATTGGATGTACCAGCATCTATCTTGGCTGACTCCTGCTTAATGAGATAGTCTAACTCCTCTTGAGTCATCACTTTCTCTGTACCATCTAGCTTTTTGAGTACTATTCTAGTCTCTTTGGCAGGAAACTCCTCTGCTATCTTGTATTTGCCCTTTGCTACCTCTTCTATCACTACAAATGCAGGCTGTTTAGCAGGCTGAGTGGCTGCTTGTGCTTGTGTGTCATTGCTTCCACACCCTACCAAACCGATACTAAGTAGAGTACCAAGCCCTACTGATTTACCTACTGCTGATAATGATTTAATATAGTTCATATACTACCCTTATTATATTTTATTACTTTTGTACAAATTGTACCCAAACAAGTTTAAGTCTAATGATGTACATGAGCTTTATTGTTGTTTAAACTAATATGATAAAATAGTCATAAGGATGGACGATATGAAGATTTCAGTTGATGATATGCCGTCTCCTAGAGATTGGTATAACTTTTTAGATAGACTTATACTCTGGTTGGGTGTAGTGTCTATGGCTATCTCTGTACTGTTTTTATTTGCATACAATTGGGATCTATTTGGTAGATATGCGAAGTTTGGGCTGATAGAGATGCTTATTCTCATGACTATTGTAGCATATACACTAGTAGATACAGAGACTCTAATAGCTAAAGCGTTGCTTTTGGTATCATCTATACTACTTGGTGTGCTGTTGGCATTTTTTGGGCAGACCTATCAGACTGGTGCTGACCCATGGCAGCTGTTTTTCAATTGGGCTCTTCTGATGTTACCTTGGGTCATGCTGGGTCGGTTTTCTGCTCTTTGGATAGTATGGGTTATACTTATCAATCTATCACTTTTACTATATGTAAATGTCTATGATGGGTTATTTAGCTTTATATTTGTATCTAAGTTTCACTACTATTGGATAGTATTTATATTCAATACTGCTGTATGGGCATTCTGGGAGATGCTATCATCTAAGTTTATTTGGCTAGATGATGGATGGTCTATTAGGTTTTTGGCTCTGGCTTCAGGGTTTTCTATTACTGCTTTGATGTTTGATACTATATTTGGTAGTTTTGATATATGGATAGTGTCTATATGGGCAGTTTGGATTATATCTGTTTATTATATCTACCTCTATAGGATACCAAATCTATTTATATTGGCTGTATTATCACTCTCTTTGGGCTCTATCACCATAGCTATGTTTGGGAGGCAGATATTTGATAGTAGTGATTTTGGAGATTATCTATATATGTCTATAGTGGTAGTGAGTGTAGGTACTCTGCTAGGGTATTGGCTACAGAGATTACATAGGAGGATATCAGATGAGTAGTATAGATAGCACAAAAGAGACTATACCATGGTATGTCAAGCTACTCACTGCACTATCTGGATGGATGGGAGCTTTCTTCTTGACACTGTTTTTTGGATTTTTGTTCAACAAGCTGATTTTGGATAGCCCAATAGCTATGAGTATAGTAGGCTCGCTACTTATATTTACTGCATATAGGGTACTTAGTGGCTCTATAGGTGATTTTTTCGAACATTTTGCACTGGCTCTTAGCATGACGGGGCAGGTGATGATAATAGCCTCACTGCTGATACATGGTGATATGTCAAGATGGCTTGCACTACTAGCTATATCTATATTTCAAATACTATTGGCACTATGGATACCCAACTATATACATAGAGTATTGACATCATTTTTTGCCTCTACTACACTCTACTATCTATCTGTCACTATACGCGACCCATACCTCTATATAGTGATACTTACAGGTATAGTATCGTGGATGTGGTTACAAAATCCAAAAGAGTATAATAACCCTGAACGGCTTAGAGCTCTATCATATGGGGCTTTAGTCTCTCTAGTTTCTATTGCCTCTTTTCATATGTTCAACTATTATGGATCAATATTTTATACTATCCATTATCATAAACTGGCACTAATAGAGCCATGGATGGGGGAGCTTATCTCTGGAGTGATACTCATATTGGTCTCAGATAGTATATTTAGGAGATACCCAAATGGCACTATATCTATCAGACTATTTATAGTGATAGGTCTATCTATATGGAGTATGGTATCTCTGTTGGCTCATGGTGTGAGTATGGGTATTATGATAGTAGTATTGGGCTATATCAATTCCAATCGTCTAGTCACAGGTCTAGGTATCATCGCATTATTATCAAATCTATCTGCATACTATTATTTCACAGAGATAACCCTACTACAGAAATCTGCTGTACTTTTGGCGATGGGCTGTACACTACTTATAGGTCGCTATATCATGCATAGAGTAGTCAACGAGGAGTCAAATCATGGATAAGAAGATAGCTACGGTCACACTGCTAGTGATACTTATACTAGTAAACTGGTCTATATACCAAAAAGAGCAACATCTAGCTCATGGAAAAAGTGTATACCTCAAACTAGCACCAGTGGATCCTCGCTCGCTAATGCAGGGTGACTATATGGCACTCAGGTTTGAGCTATCCAACAGGATAAAACAAGCTCTACCCAAAGAGATAGAGGTAAAAGATGGCAGAGTAGTAGTAGAGTTAAATAGTAGGTCTATCGCTAAGTTCAAGTCTATATCACCTCAAAAGAAGCTACATGATAATGAGATGTTACTACAGTATAGAGTGCGTGGTCGCAAGGTAAAGTTCGCTACAGATGCTTTTTTCTTCCAAGAGGGTACTGCAAAGAGATATGAAAAAGCAAGATATGGACTATTTAGAGTCAATGATAGTGGCGAGATGTTACTTGAGTCTTTATATGATAAATCATTAAAGAGACTCTAGCTTTGTATAGGTCTGCATGAAACTTTTGTCGACCTAGTAAAATATTGCTTTCTACAATATCTACCTTCTTCTATTGTCATAGCTTCTTTGGCTTGTATAGTGACCATATCTACCAGATACTGCTTTATATCTGCGTCCATTGTGGTATCTATAGCCGTTGTTATAGTAGTGTCCACCTGTATATTTATGTGTACCATGGTGATAAGTACCATTGTTATATCTGCCTCCATAATAATAACGATTGTTATGGTAGTAGTATGGTCTGTTGTAGTGTGTTGGCTTGTCAGATGATATAAGTCCACCTACAGCAGCACCTACTACGGCACCACCCACCATTGTCTGTTCTTGTTCAGTACATCCTGTAAACATAACTATAGAACTAATAAGTGCTACAGCACCTAAAGATTTGATTTTTGTCATTTTGATTTCCTCGTTTTGATATCTGATAATTGTATCATAAAAAGTAAACAAATAAAAGTAAAATATCGATTTTAATCATTAATAATATGAGCTGGTGACTCTACTGTTCTTTTGATGAGTATTAGTGGGGATAGTAGTATATCTTTGACAGTTTCATTTTTGACTATGGGTTTATCCATGGTTCCTAGTATTTTGACACCTGTTGTGATACTTTTGTCTTTGCCAAATAGTATATATCCTACTAGTGGTAGGCTACCGATAAAGCTACCTAGCTCTCTAGCTGTATGGATAGCTAGATCTATATTTAGTCTTTGCGTATCTAGATATATAGTTCCTTTTCCTGCTACAGTGGCTGACTTGCCGTCTATTAGTACTTTGTCTAGTATGAGCTTGTGTGGATAGAGGCTGAAATCTACTCTGCCTTTTCTGATGATATAGCCTTTATCACTAAAGCCAGGATCAGAGAATGCCATTAATGCGGGGATTGTATTAAATAGTGCTATAGTATCGTTGTACGCCTTGAAGCTACTGATAGCTCCTCCGTCTATATCTATACGCCCTTTCATGAGTCCATTTGTTTTGCCTGATAACTTTAGTGAGTATCTGCCACCACTCATACCTCCGAAATTTATCAGAGCATTTAACATCTTGTCTTTTATTCTTTTTGCATTGATTGTTAACTGTTTATCTATGAGTTTTAGGTGAATAGTATCACTATCTTTTGTTGCAACAAACTTAGTTACCTTTTTCCCTATTTTTAAGCTAAAACTATCAGTTAGAAGTACATGTTTATCATATCTTATAATAGCTTTTTTTGCATATATATTTAGTTTGGTATTATTTTTTGTTTTACTTTTGGAGTTTTGTTTTGAGAGTTTTAAAGCATCGATATTTAGTCTATTGAGCTTAATAGTAGATTTTGCACTATTATATGTAAATCTACCTTTAAGTGCTTTAATATAGGTTTTCTTTGAGTTTGTATATCCACTAAATGGTATTTTGGTGATATAACCTTTTTTTGTGTATAGATAGCTATTTTTCCAGTGGGTATATCCTTTGAAGTTATATCTTTTGTAGTTATGAGTGACTACTTCTATATTACCACCTTTTAATTTGATAGGGAGATTTTTGAGATATGGTCGTAGTGTATTTATGCTTTTTGCTGATATAGTTATTCCTGATTTCTTGTTAGCTTTTATGGCTATCTTTAGTGACGGTAGATTAAAAGTGAGTCTATTATTATAATCCATAGTTAGAGGTAGATTTTTGATATTTTTCATGACCAGCTTTGTAGATGTGCCTTTGCCCAGCTGAAGTCTCTTTAGATTTAGTTTGTATTTAGCCTTTTTGGTTCGTAAGTTGATAGTACCATCCACTACAGCACTATACCAACCATCATGGAACTCAACACCCCACAGCGATACAAGTCTGTTGTCAAATGTCACCTCTCCACCATTGGTGAGGAGTTTTGCACCACCTATATCTATCTCACCTTTTGATAGAAATATTCGCCCCTCTACCTTGGTGGGCTTGTTTGTGATAGGTATCTCTAGAGCTATATATGCCTTGGATACGCCTTTTCTCTGTGATAGTGGTATGGATATATCATATGCTTTTAGTATCTCTTTTATCTCACTATCTATCTGACAGTGGAAGTATAGATCCAGAGAGACTGTAGTGTAGCTATCTCCTATGATATTGGATATAGCTACACTACTACCCTGCATCACTTTTTTGCCATACTTTGGCGATGTGAGATTGATATCTAGACCTTTGCTATCAAATACTAGCTTGGCTGATGTAGCTATGATGGGTTTTAGAGTATCTTCAAACTCTATAGATACACCATTTAGATTTGCTACACCGTAGAGTGAGTCATTATCTAGTTTCCAGCCATCTGCACTATGATTCATATGACCTTTTAGGCTCTCTAGGTTGTAGGAGTGTGCTACTACTCTCTTATCTATCCACTCTCTAGTATCATCAGATACCTTTAGGATATCTAGTAGCCTGCTGATACCACTAGTCTCACTACTATCTAGATTGAAATCTATCTTGTCATCTCTGATACCTAGAGTTAGATCGCCATCAATTCCTGCGATAGAGTATGCACCATCATAATCTATCTCTCCATTGCTATAGCTATATGTTACCTCCCCATCTAGTCGTAGCCCATACTCTTTGATATATATCAAAGGGGTATTCACTACAAGCTTATCATCTCTATGGCTTATAGTCCCAGCTACTTCATACTGATTATTTTTGATATATATAATACTATCTGCATAGACTAGGCTATAGTGATTGTTGGTAAATATGACATCTTTTAGCTCTATATAGTCAAAGTATGATAGTACCTTTTGGACTTTAGCTATCTGTTTACTCGGATTTTGGAAGTTTGTATCTTGTTTGCTTTTGGGAATCTTTAGATAGTCTATCTCTAGAGTAAACTTTTTATCGAGTTTTAGATATAATCCTCTCAACTGAAAGTTATATATCTTGAGTGAATCAATAGTGATACCACTTTGTAGAAAATAGAGTATAGCTATGAGTAAAATAGGCAGAAGGAGAAGTATGTTGCGTATCATAGGATGGATTGCAAATATTACTCTTTTCATATTTATCTCACTTCTATTTTATATCTCAATCCCTGTAGAGAGTGAAAAAAATATCAATCTCAAACCCGATTCTATCGGTGGTATTATATCACAGCTTTCTCAAAAAAAATACAATGTAGGTCAAATAGATAAATACCTACTAGTTCTTATAGGTAAACCCCATAGTGGATGGATATATATAGGCAAAAATCGACTAGAGAGATTGGAGTTTCTATATCTACTCACTTCAGCTAGGAGTAGCTTTTTTCGTACTACTTTAGTACCTGGTGAGACTACTGTAATCTACCTCAAAGCACTAGCCAAGTCCAATGGGCTTGATGAGCAGAGGTTGATAGATAGCTACTCTAAGTTATCATTATTTAAAGAGGCTGGTATACTAGCTGAGAGCTATAACATAACCAAAAACCTAAATGAGGAGGAGATAGTAGTCTATCTACTCAAATATTCTCTCAGACGCTACAAACAGCTATCTCAAGAGCTACTAGGTAAATGGGATAAAAAGAGGTGGAATAGAGTACTAACCATAGCCTCCATAGTACAAAAAGAGGCTGCTAGTATAGAAGAGATGCCCAAAGTAGCATCTGTAATATACAATAGACTCAAAAAGAAAATGAGACTGCAGATGGATGGTGCTCTAAACTACGGCTTGTACTCACATATCAGAGTAACGCCAAAGAGGATAAAAGAGGATAAAACTACATATAACACCTACAGGCACAAGGGACTACCCGATTACCCTGTATGTGCAGTCTCAGAGGATGCTATCAGAGCCTCTATAGCACCTGCAACTACCAAGTATCTATACTTCATGAAAAATAGTTCAGGAACTCATGATTTCAGCACTACATATAAAAAACATCTAAAAAGAGTCAAGGAGAGAAGAAAATGAAAATAATAAGAGCACTACTAGTTGGATTTGTGTTTATGATATCTATGCAAGGATGTAGTTCAACTACATATCAAACAGCAGTATCTAAAACTATAGATAATAAAATACAGTTATATATGATATACAAAGATAGATGTCCATCATGTATTTCTATGAAAGCTCATATGAGTAGAGGTGAAGTCAAGGAGCTACTCCAAAAGCATTTCACCATCAAGATGATAAATATCAGAGATAAAAATGCATTACCAAAAATATGGATGAGAACACACACTGCTCCTACTCTATATTTCCTAGATGGTGCCAAAAATGAGCTAGTATCATCTATACATGGAGTCTCATACGATACTCTACTAGCTACACTAAAAGAGGCTATAGTAGTGGCTAATATGAAGTAGTTAGATTAGTGCCTCTCTAGTGATTTGGGTTTATCAATAGCCTAGCCATGAGAGTGCCATCACTATCTGGTCTCACTACTATCTCTGTATGTATTGACTTTGCACCATACTCTAGATTGCCAGCTATGGACTCTAGTATGTGCCAATGGTTGATAGTGAAGTTTATATCTATCTCTGCTATCTTGTCATTATAGATTATCCTCTTGATAGCTTTTATGCAATGTATGTAATATAACTTATTTACCTCTCTTTGTATGAGATATTTTCTCATTATATTTATATTCTCTATCCATGTATCTTGCTCTTCGTCACTTATGGTAAGCTCTCTTACTTCTGATATCATATTATTAATATGCTCTTCATATACTAATATTTCACTTTTTATATGGGCTTCTAGTTTTGGCTCATAGGTTTTTAGAATATCCAATATTTCGTCATCAGGCATTTTCTCGTGATTGTCTATATATATCTCATAGTGCTTTTTTGTACTGTAGTCTTTGTCTATAAATAGAAGTATCTTAGTAGCTAACTTTAGGTAAACATATTTATCCTCTTTGCCTTTTTTGAAGTATATACCGTGCTGAGATATTAGTGGTTTTGGTCCTGTGTAACTTAGAGTTAACATGCTATTTCTTCTTTATATATGTTGTATAGCTATCTTGAGATACCTCTTGGCAGTATATCTCGTGTCCAGCTTTTATAAACTCATCTATTAGTGGCTCAGGTCTAAAAGATGATGTTAGAGTGATTACATCTCCACTATTTAGTTTTCTCAATACATTATGAGTAACTGCCAGAGGGTTCTCCTCCTCTTCTAGTAACTTCTCTGCATCGATAGTATCTTTTGCTTCGATAGTTATCCACTCAGGTATATCTGCAGTATTATTATTGGTAGCTTCTTTTTCTATGCTTACACTTCCTTGCCCGACAGCTTCTCTGAGCTGATTGAGTAGGTCCAGTGGATCCATACCGCCTACAACTGCTGCTTGTCTTACACTTGCGACTTTGGCAATAGTGCGTCTTAGTACAGGGTTATTTAGCTTTTTAAATTTTTTATTTATGCTTACTAGGATATCTTTCATGTTGTCGTAATCATTTAATAGGTTTGCTATCTTGGTATCTAGTGTTATCTCTTTCACTTTTATCTCCTCGTGATGGTAAGTAGTATTTTGTAGGGGGTATCATATCCTATATAGTTAAATATAGGGTATGAGTATAGAGTAGGGCAGAGTGGTTAGACAGATATTCCTCTGATAGTGAAGTATATTAGAGCTGATAGCATTGCTGCGGCTGGAACAGTGATTAGCCATGCAGCTATTATCTTCTTGACAGCATCTCTCTTTACATATTTCTTCTTTTTGGCATTTTTGAGCTCTTTTTTCATAGCTTTCAAGCTAGTCTCCTCTTCTTCTATCATCTCGTACAACTCTACTACTCTCTCATAGTCACCTTTTTCTTTGGAGGCTTTTTCATGTAGTGCTGATAGCTCTGCATGTAGAGCTTTGAGTCTTCTCTTCTCATCTGTCATCACCTCTTCTTTGTCAGCTATTCTCTGCTCATTGCTACTTGAGTCTAGATACTCTCTGAGAAATCCAACTCCAAATATACCACCTACTGCGATATGAGTGGAGCTGACAGGTAGTCCTAGCTGTGAAGCTATGATGACAGTGATAGCCGCTGCCATAGCTACAGAAAATGCTCTCATCTGGTCTAGTTCTGTGATCTCACTACCTACTGTACGGATAAGCTTTGGTCCATAGAGTGCTAGACCCACTGCGATACCAAATGCACCAACTCCTAGTACCCATAGTGGGATAGTAGCTTTGCTAGATATACCTCCACTCATCACCGCATCACTGATGGCTGCTAATGGTCCAATGGCATTGGCTACATCATTGGCACCATGAGCAAAACTCAGCAAGGCTGCCGCAAATATGAGAGGTACAGTAAACAGTAGATTGACCCCAGCTCTACTGTTTTCTATGGTATTAGCTCTTCTTTTCATAGATGATTGGACTATAATATAGACTAGTACAGCTATTATCAATCCAAAAATAGCCGCTACCATAAATGTCGGTTTCTTATCGTGTGGAAGGAATGTTAATATAGATACTATCTTTGGCCATATTTTCTTGAGACCTTTTAGTGTGAGATATGTTACAAAAGCCCAAGACATAATAGAAACAAATATTGGTACCCACTTGACGGATGCCTTTATCTTATCCTCTTTGTATACGATAGTCTTTTTGATTGATATTAAAAATATAGCGGCTATTGCACCACCTAGAACTGGGGATATAATCCAAGATGCTGCGATCTTGCCCATAGTACCCCAAGCTACTATAGAGAAGCCAGCTGCTGCTATACCTGCACCCATTACGCCACCTACTATAGAGTGAGTAGTGGATACTGGAGCTTTGAGGTATGTAGCAAAGTTGAGCCAGATAGCCGCTGCTAGTAGTGCTGCCATCATAGCGTATATAAACTCATTAGTATTTCCACCAAACATCGCTATATCGATAATACCCTTTTTGATAGTCTTTACTACATCACCACCAGCTATCAATGCTCCAGCAGCTTCAAAAATAACTGCAATAGCTATAGCACCACCCATTGTCAAAGCTTTAGAACCTACCGCAGGACCTACATTATTGGCTACATCATTGGCACCGATATTCATCGCCATATACGCACCAAATAGTGCAGCTACTGATAGAAATGCACTATTGGGAACACCACCAGAGGTAGTGAAGCTATACATAAATACTATGACTATAAACAGTAGAGCCATACCTAGGCGTATAAAGTCAAATTGACTACCCTTGATGGCCTCTTTCTCCATCTTTTTGATCGTGTGAATATCCATTGATAAAAATCCTTGAAGTGTTAAAGTACAGCATTATACTATCGTTACTCTTAGTTAAATATTTATTTTTTGACATAATTGAGATATTTTTTTAATCTCTGAATATAATATAGATAAAGGCTATTTTTGGTATCTTAGTAGTAGAAAAATAGAGCTTTTATAGCTATTTATATAAAAATTGTGTATAACTTAAGATATTTTTACATTCCTGTGCTATAATTTGGCGTATCAAAAACAAAAAGGAGAAAGATATGAAAAAAATCGCAATGGGACTACTATTTGTAGCAACATCATCACTACTAATGGCTGACGGTGCAGCTCTATATAAGAAATGTGCAGGTTGTCACGGTGCTAACGGTGAAAAAGCTGCTTTAGGTAAATCAGCTATTATCGCTGGTATGGCTGCTGCTGATGTAGCAAAAGATCTAGAAGGTTACAAAGCTGGTACTACAAACAAGCATGGTATGGGTGGTGTAATGAAAGGTCAAGTGGCTGCATATACTCCAGAGCAGATCAAAGAAGTAGCTGATTATATCGCTGCAATGAAGAAGTAGTCTTCTTAGATTGTCGCTTCGGCGACAGTCACCTTTTATATGAATATAATATTCACAGACTAAATGAGTCTAAATACCCTTTCACAATTTAAATCTTTTTATTCACTTTATCCATTTTTAGATATAGCTTCACTAGTGGATTATTTTCTTATTTTTGGTGGTTTGGAAGAACCTATCGATATAGATATCCTAGATAGTATAGATAGTTCTATTATAAAATCAGCCACTATACAGTATCATACTATAGAAAAAAGTATAACTCCTCAGTATCTACTAGTTGCACCATATAGTCAGATGCTCTCTGCCATAGCTAGAGGTGATGGTAGAAGAGGTAATATATTCAAAAGAGCAAAAGTAGGTACAAATATAGGACAAGAGGTAGTAGATAGACTACTAGATACAGGTATAGTATATTTAGAGCCCTCTAGAGAGCCATCTGTATTATCTCACCCAAAACACAAGATTAAAAAGTCACTCAGAGCCTACTCCATAGAGTACAAGATCAGATTTCATAGACCTATAGATAGGTTTTGGTTTGGATTTATTGAGCCATATATGAGCATGGATAGAGTTTTGGATTTGTATAAGTTTGAGCAAAACTTTACTAAACATAGAGATAAAGCTAGTTACTTGATGTTTGAACAGCTCTCTATGGTACTACTAAATAGCTCTCTTGGTAGCACCATAGAGAGTACGGGAAGCTTCTGGGATTATCATAGTGAGTTTGATATATATACTATTACAAAATCTGGAGAGAGAATACTAGGAGAGTGTAAGTATATCTCTAGAGCAGTATCTAAAAAAGAGTATACCAAGCTCAAAGAGAAAGCACAAGTATCTGGCTTGGAGATAGACAGATATGCTATATTTGCCAAAAGTGGCTTTTCAAAGGAGCTTCTCAACTATGCCAAAAAAGATAGACTTATTCTATTTGATATAAAATCTTTTGAAGAGCTACTTTTTTAATAATGCTCAGTATTATTATTTCCTAGCTACAAATGTAACGAAGTTTGCCCATTGAAATATGGTATCTATCTGAGTAAATCCTGCCTCTTTACACATCTGGATATTTTCGCGTATAGTAAATGGTATCAGTACATTTTCTAGAGCTTCTCTCTTTTGAGCTATCTCATACTCACTATAGCCCTGAGTCTTTTTGTACTCATAGTAGATATCTATCATCTGTTTGTCTAGATGCTTATGGTCAAATACCACCTTTTCAGAAAATATAAACATACCATCATCTTGGAGTCCATCATATATACTTTGGATTA
>Ga0256826_1000750_pt1 | contig 19963 bp, 17 predicted proteins | sample CV79metaG_FD_185975 | JGI IMG/M metagenome (GOLD analysis project Ga0256826, IMG submission 185975) | Hydrothermal vent microbial communities from East Pacific Rise, Pacific Ocean - CV79 | ecosystem: Environmental > Aquatic > Marine > Hydrothermal vents | place: Pacific Ocean: East Pacific Rise...
TAGTTCAATAAGCTCATCTTCTCCCATAGTTGGACCAACTTTACATCCAATTGGATTTTGAATACCTTTAAAGTATTCTATATGTGCTTCCTCTAAAGCTCTAGTTCTATCTCCAATCCAAAGCATATGTGCACTACAGTCATAATATTGATCAGTTAAAGAATCTTTTCTAGTAAGAGCTTGCTCATAGTTTAATAAAAGAGCTTCATGTGAAGTATAAAGTGTAGTTTGTGCTAAAGCAGGAGTATTGGAGCTATCAATTCCACATGCTTGCATAAATGTTAAACTTTCACTTATTTTTGCAGCTAATTCTTCATATTTTGTACCTAAAGAATGATTTTTCATATAGTCTAAGTTCCATTGGTGAACTTTATTGAGGTCAGCCATACCACCTCTTGCAAATGCTCTTAATAAGTTAAGAGTAGCAGCACTTTGGTTGTATGCTTTTAAAAGTTTTTTAGGATTTGGCATTCTTGATTTTACATCAGCTTCAATATCATTAATTATATCACCTCTATAACTTGGATATTCAACTCCATCAATTATTTCAGTATCACTTGATCTTGGTTTTGCAAATTGCCCAGCAACTCTTCCTATTTTAACAACAGGTTTACCAGAACTAAATGTCATAACAACTGCCATTTGCATCATTATTTGAAATAATGATTTTATATTATCTGCATCAAATGATTTAAAACTTTCAGCACAATCTCCACCTTGAAGTAAAAATGCTTCACCTCTTCCAACAGCTGCTAATTGTTCTTTTAAACTTCTAGCTTCTCCTGCAAATATAAGTGGAGGATAAGATGCAAGTTCTGCTTCTGTTTTTAAAAGTTGTTCTTTATCATCATAAGTTGGTTGTTGTTTTATTGGGAATTTTCTCCAAGAATCAGGTGTCCATGTATTATTCATAATATCCTCTTTTTTTAGTTTTCTAGTTTTAATTTTTTTATCATATTTGTAAATGATATTTTAAATGATTCTAATCCATCATTTAAAAGTTGCTGACTAATATCTTCTATATTAATTCCATTTTCTTTTAACATTTCAAAATATTTATCACATTTTATTTCTGAAATTATTTCAGAGTTTATAAAATTATTTTTATCTATATATTTATTTATAGTTGCAAGTGGTGCAGTATTTATACTATGTGGATAAATTAATTCATCAATATAATAGCTAGCATCTAAGCTATCAGCTTTTACGCCAGTACTTGCAAAAAGTGTTCTTATATTTGAATTTTCGAATTTTTCTATTTCATGATAACATTTAATTGCATTCATAATACCAGTTCTTGAAGGTTCGATATCTAAATTTATAAGTCTTTCATCTAAAAGTCTATCAAATCTACTTACAAATATTGATACAACAGCTTTTGCAGTATGATTTGATATTTGTATCCCTTCATTTAAAGCTTCAGTAGATTTTATTGCTTGATTTACTGAAAAAATCAATGTAGCATTTACATTTATCCCTTTTGAAGTAAGCTCTTTCATTGCAATATAACCAGCAGGAGTTGCAGGAACTTTTATCATAACATTATCATAAGAAATCTCTTCAAAAAGTCTTACACCTTCTTGTATAGTTGCATTTGAATCATCACAAAGTGAAGGGTCTACTTCAATTGAGATAAATCCATCATCATCATTTTCTTCATATAAAGGATACATAATTTGTGCAGCTCTTTTTATATCAGTAATTGCTAATTCTTCATATATTTTTTTTGCACTATTTGCTTGAAGCATATCAATTTGTTGAATATATGCTCCACTTGTAGAGATTGATTGTTCAAATATCGCAGGGTTACTTGTAGCTCCATAAATAGTTTGATTTTCTAATAGAGTTTGAAACTCTTCTTCTAGGAAGTCTCTTTCTATAAAATCACACCATAAAGAAAAATTGATACTATTTTTAAATCTCATTACTTTTTCTCTCCACAATTTAAATCTTTTGCTGTTTTTCTTTTAAAGTCTTTAAGTACAAAACCACGGCATTCTTGCTTTGTTAGATCATCTGTAAAAATTACAAAGTATTTAAATCCTTGTATTTTAGTATCTTTATTTTCTACTTTAGTTACCCCATATACTTTTACATTAGACACTTGTGTATATCCAACATCATGAAGTATTTTAGTTACTTTTTGTGTTTTACCATTTCGGGTAATATAGTATGTTGCTACACCTAGTAATATAAGTATAGCTATGATCACAAAACTTTTTTTAGGAATTGCTCTTGTTTGGATTTTATTATCCATGTACTCCACCTTTTAATTAAAGGCATTATATTAGCATAAATTTGCTAAAAAGCTAAAAATAGCTAAGAAACTACTTTTTATAGTATCACTAAAGAAAATTCTTTAGTAGACTTAAACTATCTTTTAGCTACAATCCCAATATGAAAAGAGTATTAATTTTATTAGATGGTATTGTTGCTAAAGTGATGCTAAAAAGGCTTATCCTTACAGATACTTCACATAGTGTTTATGATGTGATTTATATGAATGATAACATTTTGGATTTACAAAAACCACAAAACTTTACATTTTACAAGTTTGACCCTACAAGTTTTTCAAAATTAAAACTCGTAATGAACAAAGTAACCCATACTGATGCACTTGTTGTAATGTCAAATAGAAATGATACTAAAGCTGTATTAGAAAATATTGACAAGATTAATCCAAATTTGTTTTTTGCTGTTTATAATGAATGGAATTTAAAATTTGATAATATCCATATCCAAGATTACAATGGTCTGGATGTACTAGCAAATGGACTTATAGAAAAACTACCAAATGTTCCAGTAACTGCACAAAATATCGGTTTAAAGCAGGGTGAAATAATGGAAATAAAAATTCCTTTTGGTTCATCTTATGCATATAGATATATTGGAAGTATTGCTCAAAAAGAGTGGAAAATATTTGCATTATATAGAAATGGTATCTTAGTAAATGCAAAACCTACGGTTATTTTAAAACCAAATGATATTGTTTTAATAATTGGTAAACCAAAAGTACTTCTACAAGTTTACAATGCAGTTTCAAAATCACATGGTCACTTTCCAATGCCATTTGGGAAAAATATATATGTATATATAAACTTATATACACAAAGTGAAGCTGAAGCTTTAAATGCACTAAAAAAAGCAAGACTTCTAACTGAAAAAATGAAAAATTCAAAATTAATTGTAAAAATTACAAGACCTACTACTATGGATTGTATATATCGATTAAAAGAAACTATATCAACAGTTAAAAATAAAAAAATAGAGTTTGATTATTATTTTAAAGATGAAGCATCTATGATAAAAGAAGATAAAAAAAGATTTGATATTGGATTGATAATATTAAGTTCTAGTATACTTCAAGAAAAACAAATTGTAAGACAAGTTATAAAATTAAGAATACCAATCTTTAAAGTTGGATCTGAAAATATAAATAAAATAAATACAGCAGTAGTTGTTCTTAATAATATAACTCACTATGAACAATTATCTCCTATTATTTTTGATATTACATCACAATTAAAATATAAAATTAATGTGATTGATTCTGATCCAATTGGGGATAATGATAGAAAAAGTTTAATAGAACATTTTGATAACTTATCAAAAATATTTAATCAATCTATTAAAATTGAAACAAATAATAAAAATCCAATAAAAGTATTAAAAAGAAAAAGTAATATATTACAAATATTACCAATTAAAAATGATATGTTAGAAAAAAGATTTTTAAACTTTTTTACAACAAATAGTGATTTACTATCATATGATTTAAAATATTTAAATCAAATATTAATACCAATTATAGAAGAAGAATAAGGAAAAAAATGAATTTTGAAAAATACCCATTTGAGAAATTAAATGAACTACTAAAAGATATAACACCAAATAGCAACTTTAAGCCAAGCTCACTTACAATAGGTGAGCCTCAGTTTGATACACCAACTTTTATCCAAGAAGAATTGAAAAATGAAACATCACTTTTAAATAAATATCCAAAAAGTGCTGGTGAAGTTTATTTAAAAGAAGCGATGATAGGCTTTGTTCAAAAAAGATTTAATGTATCTTTAGTACAAGATGAAATTATCCCTGTATTTGGGACAAGAGAAGTTTTATTTAATCTTCCTCAATTTTTGCTTTTTGATGTAGAGTGTCCAACTATGGCTTTTACAAATCCATTTTATCAAATATATGAAGGTGCAGCAACTGCTTCCCGAGCAAAAACTATCCATCTTGATTTAAATGAAGAAAATAACTTTTTACCAGTAATTGATGATGAGCAATTACAACAATGTAATGTTGTAATTCTTAACTTCCCAAATAATCCAACATCTTCAACTATTACAAAAGAAGAGTTAGTAAAATGGGTTAAAAAATCTTTAGAATATGGATTTATACTTATAAATGATGAATGTTATAGTGAGCTTTATTTTGATGAAGAGAAAAAACCAGTATCTTTACTTGAAGCTAGTATTGAAGCTGGAAATCCAAGCTTTAGAAATATTCTTGTATTAAACTCTATATCAAAAAGAAGTAGTGCTCCAGGATTAAGAAGTGGATTTATAGCTGGAGATAAAAGAATATTAAAAGAATATATGAAGTATCGAACATATGTAGGGTGTGCTTTACCATTACCTTTACAAAAAACAGCAGCACTTGCATGGAGTGAAGAATCTCATGTGCAAGAGTTTAGAGATATATATAAAGAAAATTTTAAAATAGCAAAAGAGATTTTAGATATCAAAATACCTGATGCAACATTCTATATTTGGATGAAAGTTGATGATGAATTAAAATTTACTAAAGAACTTTTTAAAGAAAAAAATATCAAAGTATTACCAGGTTCATATCTTGGAAGAAATGGTATTGGTGTAGATTATGTAAGAATAGCATTAGTTGAAAATGCTACAAAAACAAAAGAGGTTCTTACGAGATTAAAAGATTTTATGAAGGAATATAAATAATGACACAAGAAGAGATAATAAAAGCAAGTACAGATCCTGAGTTTTTAGGATATTTAGAAGTAAGAGAAAAAGATGTTTTAGAATCAAAAAAAATATCTGGACTTTATGAAGTTTTAGATTCTTTACTTATTTTAGATTTACAAGAAGATAGAATAAATAAAATTTATGAAACTATTTTAATGGTTGCTTTTGATTCTATTGAGAAAAAACTAAAAGATAATACAAAACTTACTTTAGATAATGATGATTTATATTATGTTAGAGCTTTTTATGAGCATAGTATTGAAAAATGGAGTAGAGATGACTATAAAGGTGCAAAAGAGTTATTTTTTATACTTAGTCAAATAGTTGAAGATGAAACTCTTTTAAATGCAATAAATATAAAACTTTTAGCTTGTGATGCAAAAGAAGATATGGAAGTTTTTTATGATGAAAAGATTCAACATGATCAAGAACAAAGAGAAGAAAGATATGCTTACTTTTTACTTGATTTTAAATTTGATACAAAAGCATATTTAAAAGAAAATAAAAAAACTTTAGAAAAAATATATGAAGAGCTAAAGCCTCTTTTAGGAGTATAGATCTTACTATGAATGTACATTTTATTGGGATAGGTGGAATTGGTCTTTCCGCTTTAGCTAGGTTTTTAAAATATTCTGGACATAAAGTAAGTGGAAGTGATATAAAAGCTACACCTATTACTAAAGAGCTTCAAAAAGAGGGTATTGAAGTAAATATTCCTCAAAGTGCAAATTTTATAAATACTCAAGATTTAGTTATATATAGTGCAGCGGTTACCCCTTCAAACTGTGAAATTATGCAAGCACAAGAAAATAATCTAAAATTACTTTCAAGAAAAGAAGCTCTACAAATAATATTAAATAATACAAAAAACTATTGTACTTGTGCAGCTCATGGAAAAAGTACAACAACAGCAATGCTGAGTTCAATTCTTCAAAGTTCAGCTTTAATTGGTGCTATAAGTAAAGAGTTTGATTCAAATTTTAGATATATAAATGATACCTTAGCTTTTGAAGCAGATGAGAGTGATGAGAGTTTTATCCTTTCAAATCCTTATTGTTCAATTGTATTAAATACTGAGTTAGAACATATGGAATATTATGAATATGATGAAAAAAGATTTTATGATGCTTATACAAAATTTTTAGATATTGCGCAATTACGTGTTATAAATTGTGAAGATGAATTTTTATACAAGTATGAAGGTGATGCTATAAGATTTTATCCAAGTCTGGATATTTCAAATATACAATCATTTTTAAAAGAAGATGAGCCATATACAAGATTTACTTTAAAAGATATGGGTGAATTTGAAGTTTGGGGATTTGGTAACCATATTGCATCAAATGCCAGTGCTGCTATACTAGCTGCTTCACAAACTATGGATATAAATATTATAAGAAAGAATTTAAAAGAGAAATATAAAGGTATCAAAAAAAGATTTGATGTAGTTTTCAAAAAAGATGACTTTGTAATAATAGATGATTATGCTCACCACCCAACAGAGATAAAAGTAACTATGCAAAGTGTAAAACTATATAATGATTTAAAAAATATTAAACAAACAACAGTTATATGGCAACCTCATAAATATAGTAGAACACAAGATAATCTTGAAGAGTTTAAAAGATGTTTTGATGGCTGTGATAAACTTATAATCTTACCAGTTTGGACAGTTGCAGAAAAAATACTACTTATTGATTTTGTACATGAATTTGCACACTATAATCCAATATTTGCAACAAGAGTTGTATCAAAAGAGGGGATGTTAGAAGTTTTAAATGGTGATGAGGTAATAGATACTATTTGTGAAGGTACAATACTCGGTGTTGGTGCTGGAGATATCACTTATCAGTTAAGATAATTTAACAAACAGTAATATTTCCATTTTGGATACTTATTTTTCCAAGTAGTTCATACTCAAAAACTTTTTGATTGTATTTTTTTACTGCTAAGTCATAGTTTGGATTTTGTTTGCAGTACTCTAAAAACTTATCTGTATTTATTATTTCTTTTTTATTTCCAGTTATTTGTGCTATAAATTTATCTACATCATATATAGCAGTTGCTAGCCCTTTTTCTAAAAGCTCATTTGTCCCTTGGCTTTCCCCAATTCTATGAGGTAAAACATATATCTTTTTTCCCATATCTAAAGCAAACTGTGCGCTTCTTAGACTACCACTATTTAAATCAGCTTGGGTTATTATAAGTATATCACCAAGGGCAACTACTAATTCATTTCTTTGTACAAAAGTATAAGCTCTTGCTTTTTCATTTTCTTTATATGTTGAAAGTATTAAAGAATTTTTTTCTATTTGTTGTATTAAATTTTTATTTACTGCTGGGTATCTTATATTTAATCCATTTGCAACTACAGCAATCGTATTGTTTATAGAAGCATTATGTGCAATAGCATCAACTCCCATTGCAACACCACTTACAACTGTAATATTTGCATTTGATAGTTTACTGCTAATTTCATGAGTTAGTACTTTTGTGTATGATATAGGTTTTCTTGTACCTACTATTGATATTTTTTTGCTTTTTAATAAATTTGTATTACCAATAAAATAGATATCTTTTGGATAAGTTTTCATACCATTTAAAGAATCTATTTTAAAGTTAATTGTATTTATCATAGGTGTGTAATATAAACTAGGTTTATCCCTGTTAAAAGATGTTTAGAATTTTTTAAAGTTTCAAGTGTAATTGAATGAGGATGTCCAATAGCAATAGCAGTTCCATATTTTCTTGATATTTTAATTGCTTTTTTTAGTTGGCCAGTTATATATTTAGCATCTTGTTTATTATCTAAAAAAATATTTCTTGAAAGATATTTTACCTTATATTTTTTAGCAGATTCTCTCCCTTTTGTTTTAGCAGTTGTTCTACTATCTACAAAGATAAAATCATACTTTTTAAGAACGCTCATAAGTTTATCCATAGATTCTTTACTTGAAGTAAATTTACTACCTGTATGGTTGTTCAGGTATTTAGCTTTTGGATATAAACTTTTAAGATTTTTTATCCTTTTATCGATTGTACTAATACTATCTCCAATATGTAAAGTATTAGTTTCCTCAAATCTTTTAGTTCCAGCTTCAAGTGGTAAGTGAATCATATATGTTGATAATTTTTTTGTAATCTTTGCAGAATTTTTATGTATAGAAGTAGGTGGCAAAAAAGCCATAGTTATAGGATAACCTATATTTTTTATATTTTTTATTTGAGTAGAAGTTGTTACATCATCAATCAATATTGCTAATACTGGTCTACTATCTACAATTATTGGATTTGGTTTATTTTCTTCTTTTGGAATTTTATTAGGTGTTGTAATTTTTGGTTTAGGTTTTGGATCTTTAAAATTAAATGTATGGTTTGGTTTTGTGATTTTTGGTTGAACTTCTTGGATTTCAGTATTGATATATTCAATCTCTAAAGCTTTTGTTTTTTCTTCAAATCTTTCGTGATCTGTTTTTTGTTTTATTATATTTTTTTTTGCTTCTTGTATTTTTTTTGTACTTGTATTTTTTGTGTTGTCTGGTAAATATAAATTATATGCAAATATAGAAAGTAATAGTGTAAAAAATATCGCAATAGATAAATTTATATAAAATAAATATTTAGGAGATTTTTTATTTTGTTTTGTTTTTTTTGAGGGTTTTCTTTTTGCCATTTAAATAAGCTTGTTAGCAATTATAATTTTACCCTTCAAAAGAAGGATAAATTATAAAATGTAAACTATTTCTAGTTTTTGTCTTGATCTACAATTTTATTTGCAGAAATCCAAGGCATCATCTCTCTTAAGTTTACACCAGTTTGTTCGATTAAAGAAGCTCTTGCGTTTGTTCTTTCAGCGTTCATTCTAGGGTATCCAGCTTGACCTTCTAAGATGAAGTCTTTAGCAAATCTACCATCTTGAATTTCAGTTAAAATTTCTCTCATAGCAGCTTTAGACTCATCATTGATAACTCTTTTTCCAGAAACATAATCACCATACTCAGCAGTATTAGAAATAGAATATCTCATATCAGCAATTCCACCTTCAAACATTAAGTCAACGATTAATTTTAACTCATGAAGACATTCAAAGTATGCTAACTCAGGAGCATATCCAGCTTCTGTTAATGTTTCAAAACCAGCTTTAACTAATGCAGTAGCTCCACCACATAATACAGCTTGCTCTCCAAATAAATCAGTTTCAGTTTCATCTTTAAATGTTGTTTCAATAATAGCAGTTCTCCCACCACCAATTGCTGATGCATAAGAAAGTGCTAATTCTTTTGTAGTTCCTGAAGGATTTTGACCAACAGCAATAAGATCAGGAATTCCTCCTCCTCTTACAAATTCAGATCTTACAGTATGACCTGGTGCTTTTGGAGCAATCATAGTAACATTGATATTTGCTGCTGGATGAATTCTTCCATAGTGAATATTAAAACCATGTCCAAATGCAATAGTAGCACCATCTTTTAAGTTAGGAGCAATTTCATTTGAATAGATTTCAGCTTGATTTTCATCTGGTAATAAAATCATAACAACATCAGAACATGCAGTAGCTTCAGCAACTGTTAGAACTTCAAAACCTTTAGCTTCAGCTTTAGCCCAAGATGAACCATCTTTTCTTAAACCTACACATACTTCAACACCTGAATCTCTTAAGTTTTCAGCGTGAGCGTGACCTTGAGAACCAAATCCAATCATTGCAACTTTTTTTGACTTAATTAAGTCGATATTACAGTCTTTATCATAATAAACATTTAATGCCATATTATTTCCTTTAATTTAATATATTTATGCGATTATATCTAAAAAAAGGTAAAAAAAGTAAATGAATATTAAATTAACTTACTTTTTTAGGGATAGATATTTTAAATGATGCTCCATTATATTCTTTTTCATCTAGAATAATTGTTTTATTTTTAACACTTAAGAATCCATTCATATGTTTTTCAACTATATCTTTACTCATGTATAGACCTATTCCTGTCCCTTGTGCTTGGTGTTTTGTAGTAAAATATGGATCAAATATTTTATCAATTATTTTATCAGGTATCCCTCCTGCATTATCTTGAATATAAATTATATGATTTGTTTCATCTTCATCACTTCTTATATGTACAAATTTTTCTTTTATATTGTTTTCAATTGTTGCATCTTTTGCATTATTTAAGATATTTAAGAATACTTGAGATAATTCACTTGGAAACCCAAATGCTTTATTGTTAGGGTTTAACTTATGGATTATTTCTATTTTATTATCTTTAAATCCTGCATTTGCAACTGAAATAGATTTTTCTACAACATCAGAAATTGCAAATTCTATCTTTTCTTTATCTTCTTTAAAAAAGTCTCTAAAATCATTAATAGTTTGATTTAAAAATGATACATAACCTTGAATATCTTCTAGAGATTTTGAAATTTCATCATTAGTTGTCAAGCCTAATTGTATTTGAACTTGCTGTCCTGAAGCTGTTGAACTAATTGCGCTTAGTGGTTGTCTCCATTGGTGAGCAATATTTCCTATCATCTCTCCTAATGCAGCTGATCTTGCTTGTTGCATCATTTGTTTATCTTTTTCTCTATTTTTAGCAAGTTCATCTTGAATTTTTACTTCAAGTGAGTTATTTAGGGCTTGTAACTCTTCTGTTTTATCTGAAATAATATGTTCCAGATTGGCATTTAAGTTGGCTAGTTCTTGCTGTGATTTAATAACTGGAGTAATATCATTTAATGAAACAACAACAATATAATTATCTTCATCAATTTGTTTTTTATTTGCATCAATAGAGAAGTGATGATCAGCAGATCCACTATTCATAATAACTTTAAAATCAATATCTTGGTGGAAAAGTATATGTTCTAGCCATGTTTTACCATTATAATCTTTTTTTACAATATATGTATCATCAGGAATATGTGTTTCAAAAAAATCACAAATACAAGTATAATTTTCTTTAAAATCTTCTAACTTTTTAAATTCATCAAAAAAGTCTACAATTGCATAATTTGCATCAATCATTTCGACACCATCAGATACAATTACTATATTTTTTTGACCATTTAAAATTGCTTTTACAGAAGATTCTTTTTGTTCTAATTCCTTATTTAGTTTTATTTGTTCTTCATTACTTTTTGATACTTGATTAATAATATTAGTACCAAATAATATTACAATTATAAGTACAGTTAATATAAGTAAAAGCTTGATTATCAAATATGTTTGTTTTTCCTCAAGTTGTTTTTCATTTAATTTTTTTAGACTTATGTCTCCTTCGTAAAGAAGTCTTTGAATATTTTCTATCATCCTATCAAAGTATGCAGGACTTGATTTATTAAATCTTCCAATTTTTTTAGATAACTTTAATATGTTCATAGATTGTTTATTTCTAACATATTTAGTTTTTAAAGATAAAAGGGCATTTAGTTCATCAACCATCGAAATTAGTTCATTTAGTTTTGGTCTTAAATCTATAACTTCAAGGGAAATTTCATTTTTATTATCTTGTGTATATACAATTTTTAAAGTTGTTTTAGTGTGTCCAGCGATATTTAATTTAATATCTCTTACTAGGGTTCCCCCATTTTCTAAGACTTCAAGTGTAACTAAAATATCATTTATCTTTGAAGATATTTTCTTATTTATTATATCCCTAGATCTTTTTGAACTAGTAGTTGCAGTAAGTTCAAAAAAACTAGATTTTAATATATGCAAATCAGATGCAATTAATTTTCCAAGTGAGATTTTGGATTTTAGATTAATATTTTCTTTATCAAGACCATCAACTAAGGTTAAAAATACTTGGTTTAATCCTATTAACGAAACAAATCCTAATATAAAAATGATAATTAATAATTTTAACTGTTTTGATGTATTATTTGTAAATTGCATAAAATATTCTTTTTATAAACCTTATCTAAAACCGTATTTTTTCATGATTTCTTTCCCTTTATTGCTTGATGCATATTGCATAAACCCTTTTACAATATTTGGATGTTTTGAAAATGAAAGTAGATTTAGTACTAATTTCTTCTTTGTAGCATATTTATGATCTAATTCTACTACTGTTATATGTTTTGCGTTCTCACCCCAAAACCCTGTAGCTCTCCAGTTAATTGCCATATCAACTTCTTTATCTATTATTGCTTTATTTAAGTTTCTAGAATCTGTTCCAATAATAGCTGTTAAATCATAAGCATCATAAAAGAAATCTTCACCTTTATATTTAATAAGCAATGCTTTAGTAGCTTTTCCAATACTTCCACTTTTTGGATTACATAAAGTTGAAGCTATACTTTCATCAAGTAGAGAATCTAATCCTTTTATATTTTTTGGATTTCCTTTTTGTACAAAAATTGCAGCTTGGTTAAATCCAATATATTGTGCATCAAGTAAATATCCATCTTTTAAATTATTTTTTCTATAAGAATCAGAACCAGGCAAATAGATATCACCTTTTTTTGAAAATGCTAAAGATTTATATAAGTCTTTAGATCCACCTTGGATAATTTTTATTTTACAGTTAAATTGTTTTTCAATATGAGTTGCCATTACTTTCATTGGTTTAACCATAGTGATTCCACAATAAAAAAGTAGGGTTGGTTTTTCTTTCGCATGTGCAAAAGTAGCTAGTAAAGTTGTTAGTAAAGTTATTTTTAATAAATATGAGAACATTTTTTTTCCTTATAATTAATCAAGTCTTCGTTATTATTACATAAATAATATAAGGGACAAGTAATTTGCAAGTAAAAATATTAGAAAAACTTACAAAAATGATACAAGATTTTAATGAAGAAGAGAATCTTTATATTCAAAATTTAGTAAAAAAAGATATTTTAAAAGATATTGACAACAAAATAGTTTTTAATAAAAAATATAAAGCAGGTATTGTTAAATTTATAAAAACAGATATAAAATTCTTTCCTTTAGATGAAAATTCAAAAAGTATAAGTATAGATAGTTCAAATTTAATGGGTGCTAGCAATGGTGATACAGTTATAGTAAAAATCATATTTAATCCAAGAGGTAAACTTAAATGTAAAGTAGTTGAAGTGGTTAAAAGAAATGATAATTTAATACTTTGCTATATAAAAGACAATAAAATATTTGATGTAAAAAACTCAACACCTTTAAGTATAAATATATCTACAAAAGAGTTAAAAGATGAAGATATCTTTATCATAAAAGATGATAGTATAAAAGAGATTTTTGGAAATATAAGTGATCCCTTTATTGATGAAAAAATATCTTTATATTTATATGGACAAAATTATAGAAAAGATGAATCATTAAAACATAAGATACATGAACTAAATGATTATTCTAAAAGAGTTGATTTAACTTCACTAGAGTTTTGTACAATAGATCCAGCAAGTGCAAAAGATCATGATGATGCGATATATTATGATGAAAACAATAATATTTTATATGTAGCAATTGCAGATGTTAGTGCGTATGTAAAAGAGGGTACACTTCTTGATGCAGAAGCTAAAAAAAGAGCATTTTCTATATACTTAGCAAATAAAGTATTACCAATGATCCCTTTTGAACTTAGTGCAAATCTTTGTTCACTAAAACCAAATGTAAAAAGACTAAGTTATGTACTTAAAATGACGCTAGATACAAAAAAACTTACAGTTTGTAGTAGTGAACTTATTGAAGCAGTTATAATATCTAAGCATAAATATTCATATGAACAAATAGATGATCAAATACAAAAAGATACTTTACCAATATCTTTAAAATCTCTTTATAATATAACATTAAAGTTTAGAAAAAAAAGGTTACAAAAAGGGTATGACTTTAGGACTAGTGAGTTTAGACTACAACTTGATAAAAGTGAAAAACTATTTTGGGTAGATGAAGAGCATGGAAGTCCATCTCATAAATTAGTTGAAGAGTGTATGCTTTTAGCAAATATTCAAGCAGCTTCAAAGTTAGATAAGTTTGGAATATATAGAGTACATGAAGAACCAAATAGAAAAAAACTTGAAGAGTTAATATCAAGTGTTGGACTTCTTGGAATAAAAGCAAAACTAAAAGAAGATGTTCATAGTACAATTCTATCAATTCAAAATAAAGCAAAAGATGTTGACCTAACAGAGCAAGTAGATAAACTAATCATCCAATCCCAACAGCAAGCAAAATATGCTTCAGTTGTAAATGGTCACTTTGGATTAGGATTTAGTGCTTATAGTCACTTTACTTCACCTATTAGAAGATATTCTGATTTAGTTCTGCATAGAATGTTAAAAGTACAGCAAGTTCCAAAAGATATAGATGAAATATGTGAATATATATCAAACGTTGAAAGAGATATAGCAAGACTTGTATGGGACTTAGAAGATAGAAAATATGCAAGATGGGCTTATGATAATATTGGTGAAATTTGTGAAGCAATTGTAGTTGATGTAGATGATGAACCAAAAGGTGAAGTTACTAGTGGTATGGTTGGATTAAGATTTCATATCCAAAATTATGAAAGTGAACAATTGTTTTCAAAAGTAAATGTTAAAATAACTGATGTAAATAGAATCACTAAAAAAATAATGGTAAAAATTGTAAATGTATAAAAATGAATTTGATAAACATTTTAGCGCTAAAAAAGTATTTAATGCTTATATGTTTTATGGTGCAAGTGATTATTTAGTTGAAACTTATGCTTCAAAAGTTGCCCTTCAACTTGCAAATGGGGAAGATATAAACAAAGTTTATTTTGATGAATATAATTTTGACTTTTGTTATGATACTTTAACTCAAAGTTCATTATTTTCTTCTTCAAATATCTTGCTTATAAAAATTGCAAAAAAGATACCTAAAAAAGAGCTAGATAAACTAATAGATGCTTGCAGATTAAATAGTTCTAGTAAAGTTATATTTGCTTGTGTTGGAGAAGTTGATTTTAAAACTATGGCAAAAAGTTTTACAGCTAAAACTTCAAGTGCAGAGGTGCGATTTTTTGCCCCTTATGATGGTGAAGCTATAGGAATACTAGCAGAACAATCAAAACAATTAGGTATACATATTGACAATCATGCTTTAAGCTTTTTATATAATATGCACCAAAAAAATCTTGCATTGTGTGTGAGTGATTTATCAAAACTATCTATTTTAGATGAGGTAATAACGTCAAAAACTATAAATGTGCATTGTTTTGGACTAGGAAGTGTAAATATAGAAGATTTTTTAATAGACCTCTTTTCTGGAGTAAATATAAATAAAGATTTATATTTTTTACTTGATGAAGGGATAAATGAGATTCAACTTTTAAGTAGAATAATTGCATTTACACAAAATTTATTTATGATAAATACATATTTAAAATTAAATGGAAATTTGAACATAAAAGAGATTTGGGGATATCCACTACCTAAACAAATTGCAGAGCAACAAGCTTTGCTTGCTACAAAATTTAAAAAAGAAGATTATATTTATATGTTAAATTTTTTACTAGATTTAGAATTAGAACTAAAAAGTTCTAAAATTGCTGATATAAACTCTTACTTTCAATCAAAAATAAGAATTTTTATCAGATAGGTTTAACAATGCTTACAGTTTGAACTTAATACATTATTTAGTTTTTCAAATACCTCTAATGTATCATTTTCAATAGCTAATGCTTTATCTTTTAAATCTTTTTGAGCTACATGGTTAGCATTTTCATTTATATAAGATTGTACATTTATATGTACTTTAGCATGTGATTCTTTCATATCATTCCATGTTGAAGTTTTAGTAAACTCTTTTCCATTTTGTTCTTGGTCATCAATCCACTTTCCTAATTTACATGAGTGGTGATCAACCACTTGGAATTTAGTATATTCATTTAGTCTTTTAAAGTTATTTACTTTAAAAGCTATATGATCTCTTTTATATCCAGAAATAGCATTTGCTAAAGAAGCATCACAAACCATTTTTTTATAAGAAGGATCAAAAGATGCTTTTGAAATAGTAGTTTCAATATTTGAAGATAATCTTTCAACCTCATTTGATATCTCATTTAGATGATTTGCACTTGAGGCATTTGATTGTGTCATATGATCTATTTGAGAGATTGAATCATTGATTTGTATTATTTTATTTTGTTGCTCCTGTGATCCACTAGCAACATTTTCAATAATAGTTTTTGTTTCATCAATTTTAGCAGTTAATTGCTCGTATCCAGCAATCATATCTGAAGATATTTTTTGTCCTTCATTTGCTTTAGTACTTGCAGATTCAACTAATGATTTAATCTCATTTGCAGCTTCTGAAGATCTAGATGCTAGATTTCTAACCTCTTGTGCAACTACTGCAAATCCTTTTCCAGCTTCTCCTGCAGTTGCCGCTTCTACTGCTGCATTTAGTGAAAGGATATTTGTTTGAAATGCAATTTGATCAATAATACCTATTGCATCACTTATTTGATTTACTTTTGTATTTATCTCTTCCATAGAAGATGAAGTATTATTTGCAAGAATATTACCTTTTTGTGCAGTTTGTTTTAATTCATCAGAAATATTTGACATACTTATAACATATGAAGCACTACCTTGAATAGATTGTGTAATCTCATCAATAGAAGCAGCTGTCTCTTCTAGTGAAGCAGCTTGTGTGTTTGATGATTTTGATAAAGATGATGATGTATTTAATAATACATCAGTATTGTTATGTAGATTATCAATAGCATTAGAAAAAGTAGCCATAAACAATGATATATCTTCACCAAGTGCAAGCATAGCAGTACTAAGTGATCCAATATCTCCCGCCATCCCTTCTCTTTGTTTATCATTAAGTTTAAAGTTATATTCATAATTACCATATGCAGATAAGATTAAACTTAGAGTATCAAGTTTTTCTTTTGTTGTATTTATCATATTATTTACATTGTTTTTTAATATAGCAACCTCTTTACTACCTGCTTCACAATTTACATTATAAGTGAAGAATCCATTTTCTACTCTTGAAATTATTTCATCTATTTCATGTAATACATTATTGTCTTTGTTTGTAATCTCTTTTGCTTTTATTACTTCACTATTAATAGTATTTATTAAAAGAGCGAACTCATCACTTCCTTGTACATCTTCTACTTGTATATCTGTTTTTTGTTTTGAAATAAATGCAAAGAAATCTAATAAATTTGTTTTTAGTTTTTGCATATCGGCATATATTTTTTTATTTATAAAATATCCAAATGCCAATGTAATTAGTGTTATTAATCCACCTAAAATAATATTTAAAATAAATATATTTAGTGCTTGAGATTTTAAGTCATTAATTGTTTTACTTAAAAGTTTATAATGGTGCTCTTGAATTTTATGGTACATTTTTACTTTTACTGAAGATAGTTCATAGAATTTTTCATCTTCATCTTCAAATAGATCTAAATCTTCATCATTTGCCAATGATCTTGAAAATTCTTTATATTCTTCTAGATTAGTCTTCTTTTTTATATCTGAATAAAAGTCTCTATTTTTTTGATTAGCAATTTTTAAATAGATATTTAATTTTTGCTTTTCAGAATTTAAAAGAGATTTTAATTTTATTTGACTGTATAAAATATTTTTACTATTATCATCATCATCTGTTATATTTGATAACTCATTTATAATATTTACACCATAAGATCGAGATAGATCTGATTCATCTTGAGTTGATAGTACAGAATAGTATGCAATTATTTGACTGGTAATAGATGATTCTTTACTATAGTTTGAAAGTTCAAGTAGTACTTCTAGTAATTGAGTATTGGTATTTGTATAAAAATTTAAAGAATTTGTTGTTTTTACATTTTGTATATTTGAAGGATTTATTTGTTTTCGTACTTCTTTTAAAGTTTTTTGTAGTTTTAGAATCTTTTGAGATAATGTATTTTTAATATCCTCATCAACGTCCATATTTGCCGTGTATGAAATAATTTCCTTATATTCTTTATCAACTAATATTCTTTGATTTATTAATTCGCTTAATTTCTTTTCACCTTTACTGGCGATAAAAGATGCAGTATATCCTCTTTCTTTTTCTTGAGATTCAACTATTTTGGATACGTTGTTTGTAAAATGGACTAAATAAGAGAGTTGTTTCATATTGTGCATTTGTGTATATGAAGTCAATATGGTAATTGATATAAAATACAGCAATCCCAACATAGGGATAAATGTGATTAATTCTAATTTTCGTTTCAACGATATATTCGATAGTATTTTTTGCATGATAAAGTCCTTTTTTATAAGTAAAAGTTATTTTAGCTTAAATTGTATAAAAAAGCTATCTAAAATCTAAAATAAATTAAAAAATAATCTTTAATCTAATTATTAGTAATATTTTGTTAAAATCCGAGTTCACAAAAAAACCTTGCTGTAATTTTCTAAATTTATTTAGATCAAAACGGCGAAAACCAAAAGGAGAACAGAATGGCTAGAATTAGACATTACGAGACTATGTTTATAGTTAAACCAACTTTAACTGAAGAAGAAACAAAAGCTCAAATTGATTTAGTAAAATCAAACATAGAGAAAAATGGTGGTACAATCGTTACAACTGATGATATGGGTACTAGAGACCTTGCGTATGAAATCGAAAAAAATAAAAGAGGTCACTACTACTTAATTTATTTCACTGCACCTACTGAAGCAATTTTAGAGTTAGAAAGAAACTATAGAATTAATGAAACTATTTTAAGATTCATCTTCATTAAATATGAAAGTAAAACTGAAATTGCACAATGGACTGCAATGAGTGCTGAATCTGCTAAAAAAGCTACTGCAAAAGCTGCACCAGCTACTGAAGCAGCTGCAGAATAATTAGAACTGTATAAAAGGAACATCTTATGTATAATAAAGTAATAATGATCGGAAACTTAACAAGAGACATTGAGTTAAAATATATTCCAAGTGGAGCTGCTATTGCCAAAGGTGCAATTGCAACTTCTCACAAATATAAAACTCAAACTGGAGAGCAAAAAGATGAAGTTTGTTTTCTAGATTTTAATGTTTTTGGAAAAAGTGCTGAGATACTAAATCAATATGTAAGAAAAGGTTCTAAAGTTATGCTTGAAGGTAGACTAGTTCTAGAGCAATGGACTGATCAAAATGGAGCAAATAGAAGTAAGCATTCTTTAAGAGTTGAAACATTTAAGTTTTTAGATTCTAAAGCTGATTCTATGGGTGGAAGTAATAATAATGGCGGTGGTTATGATAATCAAGCTGCGCCTCAACAACAATACCAAGCACCACAACAACAAAGTCAGTACAATGCTCCTTCTCAACAGCAACCAAGCTATAACAATATGCAACATCAAGGTGGTATGGTTCAACAACCTCAAAATATACCTGAAATAAACATCGATGAAGATGAAATACCGTTTTAGAAAAGGATTTAAAAATGGCTGAAAGAAGAAAATTCGCAAAAAAATATTGTAAATATAGTGCAATGAAAGTTGATCATATTGATTACAAAAACTTAGAGTTATTAAAAATTTCTATGAGTGAAAGAGGTAAGATTATGCCTAGAAGACTTACTGGTACTTCTAAAAGACATCAAGAGCAAGTTGAAATTGCAATTAAAAGAGCTAGACACATGGCTTTAGTACCTTACATAGTAAATACTAAAAACATCGTAGGTGCTGCTTACTCAAGATAGTCAAATATCTTAAACTAAAAAAGGCTTGGAAGTTTTCTTCCAAGCCTTTTTTTATGGCTTTTTTATAGATAAAAAAGATTACCCAAAAGTTACATGTTTTTGTTATACTTTCCTTTAAATAAATAAAAAGAATCTATATTTATCTTAGAAAAAACACTTTCTAAATACCCTAAAAAACACTCATTTAAAAAACACTTTTCACTATAAGATAATTTAAGTAAACACACGATACAATCGCACTTTAGAAGGTATTTTTACCTTAAAAATATTACAATTTTATGACAATAGGAACACATATGAAAAAACAAATTTTTACAATAATATTACTACTACTTTCAACTATAGTATTTAC
>Ga0256826_1000752_pt1 | contig 19952 bp, 19 predicted proteins | sample CV79metaG_FD_185975 | JGI IMG/M metagenome (GOLD analysis project Ga0256826, IMG submission 185975) | Hydrothermal vent microbial communities from East Pacific Rise, Pacific Ocean - CV79 | ecosystem: Environmental > Aquatic > Marine > Hydrothermal vents | place: Pacific Ocean: East Pacific Rise...
TTTTAGATAAAAATACATTTTATCATCTAAAGTTTTTATAACAGTATACAAAAAGAATAGCAAAGAGATATAAGTAAATTTTCTTTCTAAAAACTCTTTTTAAAGAAAAAGTGCCTTATAGAGGGTGAAATTTAAAGAAATTTAAAAAAAAAGAGAGAAATTATGAGAAATTTCATCCTGTTTATAAATAATTTTCAAAGAAAAAATAACTTTTAAAGTATAATGGGAAAAAATAACCAAGAGACCCCATGCTAAAAAAAATTTACTCCTTTAAAAGTTCCCTCTTAGGGGGTGGTCTTATCTCTTTAGGACTTCTCTCATTTTCATTTTTACTCTTCTTTACCCTTTTCATCGCCCAAGATTCTGAAACCCTCACTCAAATAGATGACAGAATCTTTTCCCTTTTAGAATTTACCCTCTATCAAGCCTTTTTATCTACTGTTTTGTCTCTCTTTGTGGGTCTACTTTTAGCATGGAGTCTAAGCCATCAAAGCCAATTCAAAGGTCGCTCTTTTCTCCTCGCCATCTTCTCCTCCTCTTTGGTTCTCCCTACCCTTGTTGTGGTGTTTGGCATCATTACCGTTTTGGGTCGAAATGGTTGGGTGAACCAACTCTCTCTTTACCTTTTTGACCACTCTTTTGGCTCGTATCTTTATGGTCTTGTCGGTATTTTGGTGGCACATGTTTATCTCAATGCCTCGTTTGCCTCACGCAGTCTACTTCATGCTTTAGAATCCATCCCCAAAGAAAAATACAAACTGGCAAAATCATTAAACTTTACAACCTTTCAACGTTTTCGATACATAGAGTTTCCTGCCATCAAATCAACCCTTTTAAGTATCGCTTCAACCATTTTCCTTTTATGCTTTAGCTCCTTTGCTATTGTACTTATTTTAGGTGGTTCACCCTCATACAACACCTTAGAAGTTGCCATATACGAAGCTGTAAAACTTGACTTTGACATCGGCATGGCTCTAAAATTGGCACTGATTCAGTTGAGTATCTCCTCTATACTTGTGATGTTTGCCTCCACCTTTAAAAGTGATGTCTCCAACCTAAAAGTAAATAGCCAAAACATCCCATGGAGAGAAAAACGACCGATTGCTTACTTTCAAAAAACCATCATTGCACTCTTTACACTCTTTTTCACCTTGCCGTTAATCGCCATTGTTCTTGATGGTGTGGGGGCTGACTTCTCTAAAATTTTAAACGAACCACTTTTTATAAAGTCACTTATAACCAGCCTCTCATTAGCGACTATTTCAAGTATTTTAACCCTTATTTTTGCCCTCCTACTCAGTGCTTTACTACGAAACTTTACCCTAAGCACCCGTTTAAAACATTACTCTTTTTCAAAAGTCATCAATGCCATTGTCTCTTTTTCTGGGCATCTCTACCTTGCCATCCCCTCACTTATCTTGGGTTTAGGTTTCTTTCTCCTCTCGCAACAATACGAACTCCCCATCGAAGTCTGGTCAGCCATCGCACTTATCACAGCCAATATACTTATGTCCCTACCCTTCGCCCTCTCGGTTCTAACCCCAGCCATGAAAAGCATTGCCGAGCGTTATGACAAAGTGAGCTTTTCACTGGGCTTAACTAAAAAACAACGCTTTTTTTATGTAGAACTCCCCTACCTAAAACCTGCCATCGGCTATCTATTCGCTCTCTCTTTCTGTTTTTCACTCGGTGACTTAGGGGTCATTGCCCTCTTTGGAAGCGACGATTTTTTAACCTTACCTTGGTATTTGTATCAGCTTATGGGTTCATATAGAAATGAAGATGCTTCAGGGGTTGCATTGATTCTTTTGGGGATTACACTTTTTAGTTTTTTGGTTTTGCCTTGGGTGTTTAAGAAAATAAAATAACAACTCCATTATCAATCTCAACCCCTGCGATAGCCTTTCAGATTTTCTTTTTTTTGGTTACTTTTCTTTCTTTGTTCTGACACAAAGAAAAAAAAGTGACAGAGAGAAAACTAAAACAACCAAAAAAATGTTAAACTCACGACACCATAAACTAAAATCAATTTCAAGTTGGTTTTGATGGTGTAGTCGGGGACTACACCCTACGGAATTTAAATTTTGGAACACCATGCTCACCATCAAAAACCTCTCTTTTCAACACAACAAAAACCAAGAGACCTACCACTATAACCTAGAAGTGAAACAGCAGGAAATCATCGCCATACTGGGTGAAAGTGGTTCAGGTAAGTCAACCCTGCTTGACCTTATAGCAGGTTTTTTAGAGCCACTTTCAGGTTCTATAACATTGGAGAAACAAGAGTTAATCACCCAAAATATAGAGCAACGACCCATCTCTATCCTCTTTCAAAATCACAACCTCTTTGAGCATTTGACAGTAGAGAAAAATATCCTTTTGGGGGTAAGTAAAAAGTTAAAAAACTCCACAGAGGAGAAAGAGAGAGTGCTTGAAATTTTAAAAGAGGTAGGATTAGAACAACATAGCCACAAACTGGCTTCTGAACTCTCAGGGGGTCAGCAACAGCGTGTGGCATTGGCTCGTGTTTTGTTACGAGAACAACCCATTTTACTACTTGACGAACCCTTTTCAGGGCTTGACCGAGAAACACGACTAGAGATGCTCAACTTGGTCAAAAAAATAACCTTAGAAAAAAATCTCTACACCATCATGATAACCCATGAGATAGAAGATGCCAATCTTATTGCAGACAATATCTATAGAGTAGAAAACTTTGAGTTAAAAAAAGGATGATAGAGAAGATAAAAAGTTATGATATCTTTAAAAATCACCCTCCTCTCTCCTGTGAACCTTTAGCACAACAAGGTCATGCCAACACCATCTACCTCATCAAAACTTCACAAGATATCTTACAAAACTCTTTGGAATCGGAGGCTTCAGCCCCGAACAAGACGAGGCTAAAGCCATCGTTTCCAAGTTTTGAAAAAACTTCACAAAAAAAGTATCTGCTAAGGGAGTTTAAAATCTCCATTGACCGTAAAACAGAGTTTTCCATTCAGAAAAAAGTGTACCAACACAATATTGGTGCAAAACCGATATTACTTGACAGAGAAAAAGGGTTGATGATAAGTGAGTTTATAGAGGGGAAACACAAAGAGAAACTCAACCAACATGAGTTAAAAAAAATGGCTCTACTTTTAAAAAAACTTCACAAGATAAAAATTCGTCAAAAACGTAACAGTTTCAAAGAGAACTTTAGCTTTAAAAACAAAAAAGTAAAACGTGCTTTTATGATTTTAGAAAAAGAGGCAAAAGAGTACACTTTAGGACACAATGACCTACACTCTCAAAATATTCTCTTCACCAAAAGAGCCATTAAGCTTATAGATTGGGAGTATGCACGGTATTCTGATATCTACTTTGATTTGGTCTCGATAATTATTGAGTATAAGTTAAATAGAAAAGATAAGACCACTTTTTTGAGAAGTTATTTTCAGAAAAAAAGGGTTAATCCTAAAAAAATAGAAGCGTTTACCCTCATCTATAAAGAGCTTTGGAAGCTTTGGTTTGAGAAATTGGAGAGGGGGGAGCTTTAAGTGACTAATTTTAATTTGTGTTTATGCAACTACCTTCTCATAAGTTTTTACCTCTGCAAGGATATCTTTTTTCTTGTTAGATATTTTATACAAATCAAATTGATTCTGTAAATTAAGCCATAGTTGAGGGGTTGTTCCAAAATATTTAGAGAGTTTGAGTGACATCTCAACAGTTATGCCTCTTTTTTCATTTACTAGCTCATTAATAGCACGAAAAGATGTACCGAGAGCTTTTGCTAAATAGCTCTGTGTCATCTCATATGGCTCTAAAAACTCCTCTTTTAATATCTCCCCAGGGTGTGTTGGTACTCTTTGTAAATTTATCATTTTTACTCCTTAGTGGTAGTCTGTTATTTTAACTTCATAGGCATTATTATTTTCAAATTTAAAAACAATTCTATACTGTTTATTAATACGTATAGAGTAAAAATCTTTTAAATTCCCAGAGAGTTTTTCTAAACGGTTAGCAGGTGGAACTTTGAGGTCATCTAGTTCAAATGCACTGTTTAGATAGTCTAGTTTTCGTAATGCAACTTTATGTATGGTCGAAGGGATCTTACGACTCTTTCCCGTCAGATAGAATGGTTCACTCTCTTTGTCTGAAAAACTTTTAATCATAGCACAGTATAACAGATAGTGTAGTAGTTGTCAAGTTTTTCATATTTTTTTGACATTGCAACCAGTTAGAAGCCTTTTTAGCAAAAAAATCAAAAAGATATTAATGTTGGAAGTTGGAGAGGGGGGAGCTTTAAAAACTCCCCTAAACCCCAAAATGATTAATAGGACCATTCCCTTTCCCCAATACTTTATCTTTCCCCTCCCAAATCGCTTGATTGACATAGTTACACCCCTTAATAACAGATTCCTCTAACGAAAATCCCAAACTGATAAAAGTTGCAATTGCTGAGGAGAGGCTACACCCTGTTCCGTGGGTGTGCTTGGTGTCGATGGCTTTGTTATTGATAACCACAACTCTTTGTTCATCTTTTAAAAATAGCACATCGGTCATCTCATCTTTAAAATCTAAATGTCCCCCTTTTAACAGAACCGATGTCTCAAACTTATCACTTATTTTTTTGGCTGACATCTCTATATTTTTCAAAGAGATAGACTCTCCAAGAAGTATCTCCCCTTCTGGGATATTGGGGGTAATTAAAGTGGTATGGGGTAAAAAAGAGCGTAAGCTTTTTATCGCCTTTTTGCTTATAAGAGGGTCGCCCGATGTGGCTACCATCACAGGGTCTAAAATAATATTTTTTACTTTATAATGAAGCAAACGATTTTTGACCGTTTCAATCACTTCTGCTGAGTGCAACATCCCTATTTTTACAGCTCTAAACTCTATATCACTGAGTACTGCCTCTAATTGTTTCTCTATATGCAAAGGGGGAATCCCATGTATATCTGTCACCCCTTGGGTATTTTGTGCTGTTGTCGCAGTAATCACGGTAGAAGCAAACCCACCATTGGCTGAGATACTTTTAATATCGGCTTGAATCCCTGCACATCCCCCTGAATCGCTCCCTGCGATGCTTAGGACACTTTTATATCGGTTATTCATAATTTCTCTTTTATTTTTTAACAATCCTAGCAAATAGCAAGTGAAAGGGTTATTAAATGGGAGAATATTCCTCTTATTTGCACATTATTCAGCAAAATATAATTTTTTATCATGTATAAACTAAACTTCATCTCTCGGGGTGCTGAAACCAATTGTGGTGGAAGCTGAGATAGCGAAAGCTTAATCCGTTGAACTTGAACTGGCTAAAACCAGCGTAAGGAAGAGAACTTTAGAAACTACATTTTAATTAAAATACTTTTAAATTAAAATCACTTTTTATACTTCTTTTCCTATTATTTAACTATAGGACTACAAAATGACAAAAAATTATAAAGATACATTAACAACCTCAAATGAGCTTTTAACAAGAGAGCCATTTCCTGCTTCGACCAAAGTTTACTTAAAAGGGGAAATCCATAAAGATATTAGAGTTCCTGTAAGGGAAATTTTACTGGGGAACGAAACAAAACTTAGAGTATATGATACCTCAGGGCCCTACACCGACCCAACCGTCGAGATAGATGTAGGAGATGGAATTCCTGCTATTAGAAAAGATTGGATTGCAAACCGTGAGGATGTAGAGGAGTATCAAGGTCGTATTATGTCTCCAGAAGATAATGGATATACAACCGACGAACAACTGGACTTTGTAACAGCTGGTGCAAAAGGACTTGTCCGTACACCACTCAAAGCAAAAGCTGGAAAAAATGTTTCTCAACTTTGGTATGCAAGACAAGGTATTATCACCCCTGAAATGGAGTTTATCGCCATTCGTGAGAACCAAGATGCTGAGATGAACAAAACTTATCTTCAAAATGAAGAGCGAGAAAAAAGACTCAAAGGGGAAAGCTTTGGAGCAAATTTACCTGAACAGATTACAGCTGAATTTGTAAGAAAAGAGGTTGCTGAAGGTCGTGCTGTTATCCCTTGTAACATCAACCACCCAGAAGTAGAACCTATGATTATTGGTCGTAATTTCTTGGTAAAAGTCAATGCCAACATTGGAAACTCTGCAACCACTTCAAGCATCGCCGAAGAGGTTGAAAAAATGGTATGGTCTACACGTTGGGGTGGCGATACCGTGATGGATTTGAGTACAGGTAAAAACATCCACACCACAAGAGATTGGATTTTACGTAACTCCCCTGTACCTATCGGAACTGTACCAATCTATCAAGCACTTGAAAAAGTAAATGGTGTGGCAGAAGATTTAACGTGGGAAGTTTTCCGTGATACACTCATCGAACAAGCAGAACAAGGGGTTGACTACTTTACCATCCATGCAGGTCTTCTTTTACACCATGTTCCGATGACGGCAAAACGTGTAACAGGTATTGTAAGTAGAGGTGGGGCTATTATGGCTAAATGGATGATTCACCATCATAAAGAGAACTTCTTAAATACCCACTTTGAAGATATTTGTGAGATTATGAAAACTTATGATGTTACCTTCTCATTAGGTGATGGGTTAAGACCAGGATCAGGAGCAGATGCCAACGATGAAGCTCAGTTTGCAGAGCTAAAAGAGTTGGGACGTTTAACTCAAATCGCATGGAAACATGATGTTCAAACCATTATCGAAGGGCCTGGTCACGTACCAATGCACCTGATTAAAGAGAATATGGAGAAACAACTAGAGTGGTGTGACGAAGCTCCATTCTATACACTTGGGCCCTTGACTACCGATATTGCCCCTGGTTATGACCACTTCACTTCTGGAATTGGTGCAGCGATGATTGGTTGGTATGGATGTGCGATGTTATGTTATGTAACTCCAAAAGAGCATTTAGGTCTTCCTGACAGAGAAGATGTAAAAGAGGGACTTATCACCTACAAAATCGCAGCCCACGCAGCCGATGTAGCAAAAGGACACCCAGGAGCAAGAGCAAGAGATGACGCAATGTCTTTGGCACGTTTTGAATTTAGATGGGTTGACCAGTTCAACATAGGACTTGACCCTGAACGTGCAAGAGAATACCATGACGAAACCATGCCACTAGAAGCAGCTAAAGTTGCTCACTTCTGTTCAATGTGTGGACCAAAATTCTGTTCTATGAAAATCTCAACTGAGGTGAGAGAGTATTCTGATGAATTAGAGATTCAAGAAGGGATGGATAAGATGAGCCAAAAATTCAAAGAGATGGGTTCAGAAGTTTATGTTGAAGCAGATAAATTAGAGGCGTAGGGGCGACCTCCGTGTCTGCCCCCAAACTGTTCGGGTGTAAACACGCCGATTCCGAATATACCAATATTTCGTAGGGTGTTTTCCCACGAAAACACCGTCAAAACCAAATAAATTTCAATTAAACGGTGTTGTCAGGGACAACACCCTACAAAAAAGGAAAACAATGAACATAGCAATAGTAGGTACAGGTTTAGTGGGAAGAGTTTTAGCATTAAACCTTTTAAAAAAAGGTCACACCCTCACCCTCTTCGACAAAGACAGCAAAGAGGGGATAACCTCAGCAGGATTTACAGCAGCAGGGATGTTAGCCCCCTTTGCAGAGCTTGAAACAGCCGAATCACTTATCTTTGACCTTGGGAAACGCTCCATTGAACTTTGGCAACCTATCCTTAAAGAGGTGGGTGTTTATGATGGCTTTGAGCAAAAAGGGACAATCATCACAGCCCACCCCCAAGATGTGAGCGAGCTGGAACACTTTATCGGAACACTCCAAAGCAAAATTGAAGAGGCTAAAGAGATAAAGATGCTAAACGCTACTCAACTGGCTCAAATAGAACCTGAACTTGGACAACATGCTAAATCATTTTTCCTTAAAGATGAGGGTCAAGTAGACTCTCAACGCTTTATTGCTTTTTCTAGCAACTACTTTGATATGAGACCAGAAGTCACTTGGAGAGAGTTTACAGAGGTAAAAAGTCTTGAAGCGAAAAAAGTCCATCTCAAAGATTCAACAGAGGAGTTTGATTGGGTCTTTGATTCTCGTGGATTGGGGGCAAAAGAGCATTTCTCTGACCTGCGTGGGGTAAGAGGGGAAGTTTTTTGGTTGGAATCAAATGAAATCAACATCACTCGCCCTACCCGTTTGCTTCATCCTCGATATAAAATCTATATTGTCCCTCGTGGAAATGGGTGTGAGGGGATAGACTTGGAGTATTGTAAAGATTGTAAAATCTCTCAAACAGAGGGTTCTAAACGTTATATCATAGGTGCAACTGAGATAGAAAGTGAAGACAACTCCCCTGTTTCAGTTCGCTCAACTTTAGAACTGATGTCAGCTGTTTTTACCGTCCATCCTAGCTTTGGTGAGGCACGAATTGTTAATACAGAAACCAACTGTCGCCCTGCATTTAAAGACAATCTCCCTAGAATTGAGAATGAAGAGGGGTTAACGCGAATCAATGGGCTTTATAGACATGGGTATCTGTTAGCACCTGCGATTGTGGAGAAGGCTTTGAATGAGGGGATATTGAATTCCAAATGGGATTTATAATGGTAGGTGTTTTCCCATGAAAACACCGTCAAAACCAAATACATTCCCACCGAGACGGTGGGAACGAGAAATGTATGTTTAACTTGTTCCCACGCTAAGCGTGGGAACAAGAGACGTTATATTTAAATAGGAGAATCAAATGATAAAAGTTTCCATAAATGGTGAAATAAAAGAGCTTGAAGAGGGGCTAAACGTTTCGCAAATGATAGAATCGCTAAATTATAAAACAAAAGGGTTTGCTGTGGCTGTTAATACAACTTTTGTTTCTATTAAAAGTTATGAAGCAACCATTATAAATGATGGTGATAGTATAGATATCTTAGCACCAGTCCAAGGAGGATAACAGATGAGCAACGAAACATGGGAAATTGGTGGAAAAACTTTAAACTCACGACTGCTAATTGGTTCAGCACTCTACCCTAGCCCTGCCAATATGGAAGAGGCAATCAAAGAGAGTGAAGCACAAATCGTCACGGTAGCACTTCGCCGTCAATCGGCAGGGGAAAATAGCAACAATAATTTTTGGAACATTATAAAAGAGCTAAATATTCATGTACTCCCCAACACAGCGGGTTGTCACTCGGCAAAAGAGGCAATTACCACAGCGATGATGGCACGAGAAGTCTTTGATACCAACTGGATAAAACTTGAAGTGATTGGTGACCAATATAACTTGCAACCAGACCCTTTTGAAACCGTGAAGTCAGCAGAGATACTTATTAAAGAGGGCTTTGAAGTTTTTCCTTATACCACAGATGATTTGGTGGTAGCCAAACGTCTAGCAGATGTTGGGTGTAAAATCATTATGCCTTGGGGGTCGATGATAGGTTCAGGAAAAGGGCTTATGAACCCTGACAACCTCATCGCCATCAGAAAACAATTTCCTGAACTCAAACTCATCGTCGATGCAGGGATAGGAAAACCCTCTCATGCTACAAAAGCGATGGAACTTGGGTATGATGGTGTCTTACTCAACTCTGCCATTGCTCTAGCACAAGACCCTGTAAAAATGGCAAATGCATTTAAATATGCCATTGAAGCTGGTCGCTTGGGTTATCAGTCTGGGGTGATGCAAGAGAGAGCCTTTGCCTCCCCCTCTACCCCTACGTTGGGAACTCCTTTTTGGCATCAATTTAATTAAACACTATACTTAAGTATCTATGATAGATTTAAATCTATCATAGATACTAAGTTACAATTTTTCACATTTTTTACCAAATCTAAAATAAATTTATGTAACAAATTAACCCACTTAAGTGTTACTAAAGGTTACTCGTGTATAATATGGTTACACTTTAAAAAAAAGGAAACTATTGAGTGATATTACACTAATACTTTTAGGTGCAGGTTCTGCTTCTCGCTTCTCTTTGCCCCCTAAGAAACAGTGGTTATGGATAGGGAATCAACCACTTTGGCTAAAGGTTGCTAATAACTTTCAAACAATTAATAACTTTCAAAGTACCATAATAGTGTCATCTCGTGATGATATTCAAAGTATGTCAAATTTTGCCGAATATACCTTTATAGAGGGAGGGAAAAGTCGTCAAGAGTCTTTAAGAAATGCTTTAAAAAATGTAACTACTCCATTTGTTTTAGTTTCAGATATTGCTCGATGCTGTCTGGATGAGGCTATGATAAAACGTGTGATTTTAGCAAAAAAAAACAAAAACTGTGTAGTTCCTACACTTAAAATCGTTGACACACTCTATTTTGAAAACACCCCAATAGATAGAGAAAAGACCCAAATTATCCAAACACCTCAACTATCTTGTACCCAAACACTCAAAGAGGCATTGGCAACCGACATTGAATTTACCGATGACAGTTCAGCTGTAGCCTCTATGGGTGGGGAAATTATTTTTGTAGAGGGTTCACCTAAAGCACATAAGTTAACTAGCGTGGAGGACCTCTCTAAACTCACTTGTTTAGAAAAGCCATCCAACCGTGCATTAACAGGCTTTGGGATTGACATCCACCCTTTTGAAGAGGGAAAACAGATGGTACTTTGTGGTGTTGAGATAGATTCAGCGTTTGGATTTAAAGCCCACAGCGATGGAGATGTTGCCATTCATGCACTAATTGATGCACTTCTTGGTGCTAGTGGGCTAGGAGACATTGGAGAGTTTTATCCAGATACTTCAGATGAGTATAAAGATGTTGATTCACGTAAACTTTTGAAAGATACAGTTCAAAGGCTAGAGAACCTTGGTTATGTCATTGGCAATGTAGACTTGACCATTATTGCACAGACACCAAGACTCTTAAACTATAAAAAAGCGATGCGTTTTACATTGGCATCATTACTTAATTTAACCCCAAACCTTGTTAATATTAAAGCAACAACTGCTGAAAAACTGGGATGGATTGGACGAAAAGAAGGCGTAGCTGTTGAAGCTGTTGCCACACTATATTACTATGATTGGACACAACAATGAAAATCACCATAATTGAAAATGAGCTCTATCTGGCTCAAAGCATATCAACCAAGTTAAATCAAGGTGGATATGAAACAGAGGTTTACTCTTCCATTAAAGAAGCCATAGCCACCAGCACAGGTGATGCTTATTTGCTTTCGACAAATCTTCCTGGACAAAACTTCAACTCTCTTATTACAAAATATAAAGAGAAAATCATTATCTTGATGGTTTCATATATTAACAATGATACCGTTGCAGCTCCTTTAAAACTGGGTGCAAACGACTATATTGTTAAACCATTTATGATAGAGGAGCTTCAAAGGAAGATTGAGCATTATAAAGAGTATCAAACTCTAAAAAAGTTTAAAAATCTTTATAAAGAGTACAATGAATACCTTCTTCAGGACATTAAGATTGATGATGATATAGACAAAATCACTACTCCTCTTCTTATTTTGACAAACTATACAAAGCTTGTAGATAAACTTGCCTTTGAATATGCAAAACAGAAAGATAGAGTCCTTGTTTTTGTCCCTCTCACAGCTAAAGATTGGAAAGTAAAAATAGAAAATACAAATCCTAAGTATATTTTGTATGTTTCTGATTTGCAAACACTTAAAAAAGCTGAACGGGAGCTTCTCTTTGGATTACTTGAAAACCGTGAATTTATTATCTCTACCACTTCGGAAATAGAAACACCGTATAAGAGTATAGAGATTAATACAGACAACAAGCTTTATGATCAAAATGAAATTTTAACCATTGATGATTACGTTAAATTTATTGTTAACAATTTTCAATATCAGTACCCAGATACAGAACTCTCTAAAAAACTAGGTATTTCAAGAAAAAGTTTATGGGAAAAAAGGAAAAAGTATGGCATCTTCAAGAAAAAATAAGCAACTTTATATTGATGCTGAAGCATTATCAACCATGGCACTGGTACAAGAAGGATTAATTTCACCTGTAACAAAACTTATGACTGAAGCTGAAGCAATTGAGGTACGTGAAACAAAAATGTATAAAGGGGTTTCGTTCCCTTTTCCGTTTCTTTTAGCTCCAAATGGTAAAGAAAATGAAATTTGTTTAAAAGATTTAAAACAAGGAGATGTTGTTGACCTCGTTCATGAAAGATTGATTGTAGGGGAACTCATTGTAGAAGAGACCTTTGAAATTGATCCCAAAGAAAGACTTGTTTGTATTTATGGAACAGCTGATGAATCGCATCCTGGTGTTAAAAACACCTTAAAACGATTGGGAAACATTGCTGTTGTAGGAGACTATAAAGTATCTTACCCTTTAATTTCAAGTACAAAAAAGATTGTACAAGAAAAAATTAAAGAGACTGGTGCAAAAAATGTCTCAGCCTTAACACTTTCAGCAAGTCCTTTAAATAGAGCTCATGAACGGATGATAAGACAAGCGATTGATCAATCTGATTTGGTTGTACTCTTTTTACTTAAACCATTTACAAGTAATGGGTTACGTTATGATGTAAGACATGATGCACTGATGACCTTTATAGAACATTTTTTGCCTCAAAACAAAATAGTTGTTATCCCTTTAGAAAACTCCTATATTTTTGCAGGATATAATGAACTTATATTAGATGCATTGGTTGCAAAAAATTATGGTTGTAACCGTCTTTTTATAGGTAGTCATCATGCTGGATTAGGGCTTTATTATGACGATCAACAGCTGAATTCTATTTTTGACATATCAAAAGATATGAACATGAAAATTACAACGGTAAAGGATTATGTGTATTGTAATCAATGTCGAACCTTGGTAAGTACAACCACTTGTCCACATGGTCAGCACCACCATATACATTATCATTCTTCATCTATTTTAGAATTGATTAAAGAGGGGATGATGCCACCATCTGTTTTGGTGAGACGAGAGGTATCGGCTAGTATTTTAGTAGCATTATTTCCTGATAGATTTAAGAAGCTACAATCTATTTATGATGCACTTATGCCAAACAATGGTCTCATGGAAGAGCATAATGAGGAAGATTTTTACATTAATCTTATGGGTCTTTACCAAACGAGCTCATTAACATAGGAAAAAAAATGGATTTAAACAGAATTTTTATTACATTCTTTGGGACAGGACTAAGTCCCAAAGCACCAGGAACAGTTGGAAGCTTTGCAGCACTTTTGGCTGGACTCCTTATACTCGAAGTGGTACCGATGCAAACACTTTTTATTTTGACACTTGTTATCACTATTATTGGAATATTTGAAATAAACAAATATGAGAAAAAGACAGGGACACATGATGATAAAAGCATTGTAATTGATGAAGTTTCAGGGATGTGGATAGCACTTATGTTCGCCTTAGCTACAGCAAAAACCTTAAACTATAGTTATGTGGAAGAGATAGCCATCACAGCTAGTTTTGGGGCATTTAGACTTTTTGATATTTGGAAACCTTCTATTATTGGATTGATTGACGAAAAAGTAAAAGGTGGAGTTGGTGTTATGGGAGACGATGTAATCGCTGGAATTGCTGGTGGATTACTCACAGTTGTTCTTTTATTGGGATTGGATAAGGTTTTATAGAGAGAGAATTTTGTAGAGACAATCCCATGAGACTGTGAAAGAACCGTAGGGTACGGCTTTAGCCTACCGTCAAATTGAATTTTTTGAGTTAAAAAGATTCATTTTTTATAAATTTGGTTTCATCGGTAGGCTAAAGCCATACCCTACAGCCAACATTTATAAGTTCTTTCTCAAACACGCACGGGGGCGTTGTCCCTACAAACATTAACAACTTAACGCAACAACCCCAAAAAGCTTCTCAAAATCACTGTTTTATACTCTTCTAAAAGCTCTTTTTTTACCTCTTCCCCTTTTCGTAATTGCACATGTACTTTTTCTAATTTTTTACGCATATCTCCATTAATAATCTGTTCCGTAAAAAACTCTTCATCTTCCAATTCAAAGCTATCACGCAGTGCATGGGAACGTTTTGCAATAATTGAAGCATGATAGATAGCTCGTCCCAATAAGATATAAGGGAAATTCAAATTTTTCATAGGGCCAATACTCAGTTCACGTTTTCCTATATTCTGTCCCAATATCTCTACAGAGTAAAGATTATCAAAACCTATTTTTGCACCTACACCACCAACAACTCCTCCAATTAAAGAAGCCAAAAATAAAGTATGCCCTGCAAACATCAAATCAACTCCAGCACCTGTAATTGCTCCCGCACTAGCACCTGTAATCATCAACTCATTTTGACTCAAACCAAAAATAGAGGCACTCTCTTTCGAAAAAAGACCCAGCTCATCTAAAACCAATATATTTTCCATTTTTTCTATGCTACGATGATTCCAAATAAATTCTATATTTTTCTCTAAAGCCTTTTCCGTATCAATTATCTGTTCTCTATAACCCAATTTTGCAGATTCTTCCTCTTTCTTTGTTGCTGATTCACCCTTTATCTCTTTTTTATAGACATAAGAGAGTGTTTTGACCATAGTATCAACAATAACATCAATACTCTGTTCAACTTTTTGTTGATGCAAATCATCTAAAATACCAATGGCAACTTTAATAGATTTTGTCCACTCCTCTTTAAGTTGAGCCATACTTTCCAACAAATCCATATGGTCTCGAAAAGTCGCTGTTAGAGGGTTAAAAGTACGTACCATTCTAAAATATTGACCCAGTGCCGTCTTCCATTGTTCACGATAGTCTTCATTTCCAATCAAATTTAAAAGAGCCATAGAAGGTTGTCCACACCAACGTAAAATTTCCATCTCCACTTCATACTCTGGGCCATAAGGTTTAGAAGCATCAACCACATAAATAATACCTGCACCATCTAATATTGGTTCAAGTAGTTCTATCTCATCTCTAAACTTTTCATCATCACGATGTTCGGCAACAAAGGCACGAACCACGTCAGGTCGTTTATCAGCTGAGGTAGGTTCATGTTCATTTAACCATGCTAAAACCCTTCTTGCTCTTTGAAAACCAGGTGTATCAAAAAGTTCATAAATAACCTTTCCATCAACTTTTAGAGGAAAACCCCGTTTAACCTGTGTCGTTCCAGGAGTATCACCTATTTGAACAGAATCATCCAATGCTAACGATGAAACAATACTACTTTTACCTTTGTTAGGATGACCAACAACAGCAAATCTTGGATAATCATTAATTAAATTTTTTTTATTATTCTGCATCTATTACCCATACTTTTTTAGATTTTAAACCTTCTATTTTTCGTTTCCAAACAGCTATCTCCTTACGATCACTTTCGTAATATCGTCCCACTGTCCCCAAAGGATAAACTTGAATTTCATCTATTTTTTTATTTTCTATTAATAACTCTAAAAAATCAATAAAATCCATGGTAGGAGGTTCCCATGACTTAACATAAAGTAAGATTGTTCGTCTTAAATTTTCAGTTAACTTTTGATCATCATAATAAGAATGGCTTCCTCCTGCTGTATTCACTTCTAAACCTTGTATCTCTTTGCTATCGTTAACCAAACGAATCTCATCTGAAGAAAAATTCCACCCTACAATATGACTATAGGCTCGACGAGTAGTCTCTTTTGTTTGGGTATTATTCTCCTCTTTTATCTCTAAATGTTTTTCAACTTTTGGTGCTTCAGTTGAAACATAAGGTGTTTGAAACTCCCGTAATAAAAGATCAACTCCCTTTATTGAAAAAAAATCTTTATCTAACTGTTTCCGATAGAAATAAAGACTTAAAAAAGCCAATAAAAGTCGTAAAAAGATAGCATAAAAAACTGTAATCATAAATAAAAACTGCCACCATGCTCCTAGTTTGTCTGCATTTTTAACCATTTCAGGATTTAGATGTTCCCCTAAACGATAATACTGACTCAATTCAACTAAATCAACAGAAGGGATTGCGTTAGGATAAAATATTGTCCAAGGTTTTGCAAAGAGTTCCAATATTTCTTGAAAAGCTATAGGGGTTATTTTTAATGTTGTACTCCAAGAAAAAGCAATATCCTGTGTTGCCACCATAAATAATAATCCAAAAAGTAAACCGATAGAAAAAAGTATAGAAAAAAGTTGCAAACGATAAATAAACATCCATTTTTTTAAATCTTCTGAAAAAATTTCATTTAAAGTATCAAGTTTTTTAGAAGAGGGTAGAAAAGTAAAAATTTTTTCTATCCATGTCAAAGGGATGAAGAGAGTAAAAAAGTTTAAAAGATCTCCTTTACTCAACATGGAAAAAAGAGAAAACAACATCGAAACTAAAGGGATAACCATAGCGATAAAGATAAAATAGATAATATTAACAGGAGAATTTCCACTATAACTTAGAAGCCCAAGTCCAGTAAAAAATCCTATCAATAAAAATACAAAAGCAAGAAGGTTACTTAGTGAAGAAAAATAGTCGGTAAAGTCTTTAGATTCTAAACGCTCACGCACTCGAAAAATATTTTTTTCTGTCCAAAGAAGGAGTAACTTTTTTGGATTTTCAAGTAGTCTTTCATTCTTTAATGCAAAAACTCTATTCTCTTCATGACTGCCTTGATATTCACCTATAAGTTGACTTAAATCAAGATATGATTTAATGGAAAATTTATTATATTTTGTTTGCATAAACGACTTTATATTTTTTAGAAATTATACGATTTTTGCGCTTAATTACCTAAGAAATAAACTAGAATAAAAAATTATTTTTCATTCTAGTTTTAATAAGTATCATAAACTCTCTTCAACTACTTTTTATCTGGTTGCTGAGTCTCAGATAATTGTGATAAATCTGCTTCATCAAAGAGTTCTAATTTAGGAATAACGATAGCAATAATAATGACAATAACACCAAAAATTAATGCTGTCATATCTTCATGACCTTGAAAGAAATCAGGAAGAATACTTTTACCTAAACTTTCACCCATCAAAGGTTTAAAAAAATCATCATAATAGAGCGTAAATACTAGTCCACCTAAAAGTCCACCTATCGCTCCTATTAGTACATCTATACGACCTTCTGCAATAGAAACGGGTCCAGTTCCTGGACATTTTCCTAAAATTGCCATAGAGATACCAAAAAGAATTCCACCTATAATAAGACCTTGTAAAATAATCGGTTTCACATGATAATGTGCTTGTCCGGCATCTATCATAAAGTAGAGTCCTATACTTGTAAGACCTACTGTTAAAAAGAGCATTTTGGGAATAATGGTATCTTTCAACATAGAAAAACCTGCTATTTTTTCAAATTTATCCACCCTTGTATATTGAATGATCCCACCAAAGATCACACCAATTAAAAACACCAAAGCAACAGAACCATGCTCCATATGGATTACGTTCTCAACCATCGTAAAAACTCTATCGGTTATCGTTGTATTAACTTCATCTGTTACAAATATAATATCTGCCATTATTTATCACCTTTTGTGTTATAGAATAACTTTCCTGTTATAACCAAAGTAAGCAATACAACTGTACCAAAAATCATGGATGAAATTGCCATCTGACTCATACCTGACATAAAGTGACCAGAGGTACAGCCACCTGCTAACCTTGCACCAATAATCATAATAAATCCAGAGAAAAAACTCCAAAGAAGTCTAGAAATAACTGAATTATTTTTATATCTTTTCCAAGCTGAAGGAATCAAAGAAAATCTAAAACTTTTTGTGATAAAAACAGAAGTGATAAAACCTCCAAAAAGTACACCTAGAAGCATGACCCCCTCCCATGAACCTGAAGATTTAATATGTTCAATATATGAATATTTTTCTGGATCCAAATTAAAGATAAGTGATGCAACATAAGGAACATAGGTTGAAGCACCTATAGGACGATCTGCACCATATATTGAAAATGTTAAAAGTAGAAGACCTGACATTAAAATGCCACCCATCCACCATGGTAATCTATTCGCCATTATTATAACCTTTATAATTTTTTTAGAAGTATAACCAATATAGTTTCAAATACAAAATTTATTTACTTTATTATTTTAAGCATTTTTTGTTATGCTTCGAAAAGAATTATTTTGGAGTATTAACAGTATAAAATTGGTTAAATTGAGAGGAGTAAACTCCTTACTCCAATAAGTTTTGCCAGAACTCTAAAAAACAATGGTTTTATTTCCATGTACAAAAACTCTGTCATTAAGTACAAAGTTTAACGCACGAGATAAAACAATTTTTTCAACATCACGTCCTGATTTTTGCATATCTTTCCACTCTAAACGATGATTTACAGGAATTACATCTTGTGCAATAATTGGACCCTCATCTAAATCATCGGTTACAAAGTGAGCTGTTGCACCTATAATTTTTACCCCCCTCTCATATGCTTGTTTATAGGGATTTGCTCCTATAAAGGCAGGTAAAAAAGAGTGATGTATATTAATAATTTGTTGAGGGTAACGGCTGACAAAAGAGGATGTTAAAATTCTCATATATTTTGCCAAAACAATATAGTCAAACTCTTGCTCATCTATAAGTTTAGCAATACAATCTTCATGCTCCTCTCTTGTTAGTCCTTCTGTAGGCACTGTAAAAAATGGTATATCAAAACGACAAACCAACGGTTCTAAGGTATTATGATTTGCAATTACAGCTTCAATATCAGCATCTAACTCACCTGCTTCATGACGAATTAAAATATCACCCAAAGCATGAGACTCTTTTGTTGCCAAAATAACAATCTTTTTACGCTTTGGCTCTATCACTCTTAATTGTGCTGTTAGAGGGATAATTTTTTGTAATGCTTCTTTCAACTCTTGAATCTCAAAATTTCCAGTTACCACAGTACGCATAAAAAACTTACTTTTTTCTTTGTCAACAAATTCACGGTTAGAATCTATATTTAAATTTCGGTCATAAAAAATTTTTGAAATTTTATATACCAACCCTTTTTCATCGTTACAATCAATTAATATTCTTGCTCGGTTTTCCATTTAATCCTCAGTGCTTTCCATCTTAACCTTTCAGTCTTAATGGAAAGTATATAAATTTATTATGGAAATTATACCAATATTTTAAGTACTTCTCTCATTATTCAGAAGTAAGTTTAATATTGTCCATTGCACCACCCAAAGTAAAGAAGTAATTTACTTTAATAATTCTATTATTGGGTTCAAGTAGTTTCAACTGTTGTTCTAAATCTACTTTAAAGTGATTCCAATCAACTATTTTTTCAGCTCGGCGTGTCATTTCAACTGGACTCGGAAAATCTAACCAATTACCTGTCCCAAAATGAGCTCCTACATCATGATGATTATAGAAACTGTCCCAATTCATTCTCCGTTTGCCATCCATGGTTTCCACCTCTACACCCATACCATAATGGATAATAACCCCTGGACGATTTTGACCCCTATTTACAAAATAAGCATCATTACGTGAAGGAACTCCACCCAAATCAACTTCCAATATTTTATGAATTGAGTCATTAATGGTTATCGCATATGAGGTATAATATTCAATTTGACCAGCCGAAGAGTCAAGAGGAAAAGTGATAACACCTGTTCCCACTGGAGCGGAAGGTACATTTGGTCGAGGATAATATACAGGTACATAATCACCTTTAACTGTTTCCCAATTTTGACTAATAGCTCCACCCTCTGCATTTTCTATCATATTTGTTCCAACAACTGTATTGGTTACCGTTGCTTTAATTTGGTAATCAGAGGCTCTAAATCCAAAGATTCCAATAAAGATTTCACCAGCATCCTTAAGTGCAAAAGTACACTCTTCAACACTTATTCCCCCTTGTGTAGACTTACAAGCATACGATTCGGATGTCGGTTTAGAACCTATTTGAACAAATAAATCAGCATCAGCAGTTAGTTCATTAAGAACTATAGAAACAGTCTGTTTTTCACCCACAGGAATTCGATAATAATCCATAGCATCACGAAGAACAGAACCAGACTCAGCTTCATCAGAAGTTAAAAGGATTCCATCATCATTCGCAGATTTAAGTGTTGCTGTTATTTGATAGTTAGCGGTTCT
>Ga0256826_1000753_pt1 | contig 19934 bp, 18 predicted proteins | sample CV79metaG_FD_185975 | JGI IMG/M metagenome (GOLD analysis project Ga0256826, IMG submission 185975) | Hydrothermal vent microbial communities from East Pacific Rise, Pacific Ocean - CV79 | ecosystem: Environmental > Aquatic > Marine > Hydrothermal vents | place: Pacific Ocean: East Pacific Rise...
ACACGTTGCATCTTTTGAAGCTTTTTACAGCGTCTCTTCGTTTGTGGACGGGAATTATAGGAGATTCCTTTTCTAATGTCAAGCCCTTTTTATGCAAATTTACTAATTCTTTGTAATTTGTTTATTTGCTATACATCCTTAGTCTTTATTGGTTGCTTTTTGTTTTGTTAGTGAAGTTCTTTTACACCATATGTTTCATTTATCTACATACCCTTATCTATACACTATAACTATTTACTATCTATTGCTTTAGTTCATGTATAGTATTGAAAATTAATTGATGTCTATTTATGACACTATATATAAAGGATGAATCTTATGGGTTTATATGATCGTGATTATGCTAGAGAAAATTTAGCGGGCTACGGGCAACGTTCAGAAGCTAAAATCGTCTCTTTTGTTAAAGAGACGTATAAACTGTTTGCTGGTTCGTTGATGGTTGGTGCAGTAGGTGCTTATGTTGGTGTTCCAATGGCAGCTACTATTCATGCGTGGTTCATTCCACTGATGATCTTAGAGTTTGCACTTCTTTTTGGTCTGTTTGCTGTAAAGCGTAAGCCAGGCATTAACCTTATGGTGATGTTTGGTTTTGTATTTATGACAGGTCTTATGCTTGGACCACTGCTTGCTTACACTTTAGGTATGAGCGGTGGAGCAACCATTATTGGTAATGCTTTTGCAATGACGGCTGTTATTGTCGGTGCGATGAGTTACTTTGCTATTAAGACAAAAGCTGACATCACACAATATGGTAAGATGTTTATGATTGCGATCTTTGTGATCATTGGCTTTTCTCTACTCAATATCTTTATGGGCAGTCCGATGCTTAGTGTTATCATCTCTGCTGCTGTTGTCTTGATCTTCAGTGGTATGGTTGTTTATGACACTCAAAACATTATGAATGGTGCTTATGAGACACCAATTGATGGTGCTATTGCACTTTATCTTGACTTCTTAAACATCTTTACTGCACTACTACAACTTTTTGGGATCTTCGGTGGCGACGACTAAGCTTTGCTTATGAGAGCGTTAGGCTCTCACCCTCTTTCACCTTCTACTTAATTATTATGTTAAAATTCCACTAATACTTTTTAAACCAATACTATATATATGTAATAAAAATGTATTTACATTCTATAAGGAGCAAATATGTCTCGTGTCAATAACAACAGTGTCGATATGGAAGCTGGTATCAAACTGGCTTTCAATGCTAGAAAACTCAAAAACAATTTTTCTACTGCTGATAACCCAAATGCAAACCAAGAGCAAGCCAAACGTAAAGAGGTCTCTGCAAAAGCAAAGGCTAAAACCAAAGCCAAAGCCAAAGCAGCAAAAAAATCACGTAAGAAAAATAAGTAGATGTCTCAAGACTTTGATCAAGCACTCTTTAGAGTCATTGATGCCAACCTAAATCGCCTCAAAGAGGGGGTACGTGTCATCGAAGATATTGCACGCTATGTCAACAATGACAAAGCTCTTGCAACCAAGCTCAAAGAGGTCCGCCATCAAAGTCGTATAGATGATCTTCAAAACTTACTGCACTCACGTGATAGTATCAATGATGTTTTACGTCCAACGCTCAGTAGTGAGATGAACCGTGACTCATTAGAGAGTATTATCATTGCTAACTACAAACGGGCGCAGGAATCTTCTAGAGTCTTAGAAGAGATGTATAAGATCGTAGATCCTCTACTTTCAGAAAACTTCAAAACATTGCGCTACAAACTCTATCAACTTGAGAAAGAGAACCTCAGCAAAAGCTAACCCTTTTCAGAACTCAATTGCTTAGAAAAATCACTTCAAACTCTAAATAATCTAATGGATAACTTTTCATAAGATGCTTCATCTCTTTATATCCTAAAAGATTACGATGTCCACTCACACCACTCTTTTTAATATAGCGAAACATCTCACGAACATTTTCAAATGCTAAACGATACTCAACGACTTCTACTTTGAGATCAAAAGTCTCTTGTGCTAAAGATATGATCTCTTCACTACTTCGTAATAGAGGGGTGATACCTGCACTTTTAAACAGCGTCTTAAAAGTACTTCCACTAAATATCGCTAGAGAGAGCGGTCTCTTTAGTGAAGCGATGTTATGAAAAACCCCTTCAAGGTTATCTGCCCACTGCAAGGCTGAAGCAGAGAAGATACGGTCAAACTCCATATAACGTAGTTGTTCAAACAACGCTTCATCATTAAAGTCCCCATAAACACATTCAACAATCTTAACATTGTGAGAGACCTTAGGATGTAGTTCTAACATCCCAGAAGCAAAATCAACACCCACAAAATGTTCAAGCTTCCACTCAATAGCATTTAAGAGGGCACCTTTTCCACAGCCAAGATCTAAAATACGTTGGGGTTTACTTTCAAGATCAGCAATCAGCTTCGCTACAACCTTATCTTGAATAATGTTGTAGTTACCATACTGATCTGCATATTTTGAAAACTCACTTTGAACTTTCATCGGCGGTTGACAACCAAAGAGAAGATAAAGATAAAGAGTAGCGTTAAGACAATAGTCGCCCCACTAGGCAAAGAGAAGAAGTAAGAGCTACTCATACCCACAATAACGGCTAAGATCGAAAAGAGTAGTGCAATGGCAATGGTCTTAGCAAACCCTTGTCTAAAACGTAGTGCAGCTACTGTAGGGATCACCATCATCGCTCCAATAAGTAATGTACCTACGATTCGGATGGAGAGCGCAATAATAATAGCAACAATACTTACCAATAAAAAGTTGAGCATATCAACTTTGATACCACTCGTACGGGCAACCTCTTCATCATATGCAATAAAGTAGAGCTCTTTATAAAAAAGGCCCAAAAGGCTTAATGCTATAACACCAAAAACAGACATTACTATAAGATCTTCTTGATTTACAGAGAGAATCGATCCAAAAAGGTAAGAGAAGAGTGAACTGTTAAAGGCCCCCGCCAGTGAGACAATAATCACCGCTAAAGCGAGAGAACCCGAAAGGATGATGGCCAAGACTGAGTCAGAGTAGAGATGAAAGTTACTACGTAAATACTCTATGGTCCAAGCACTAATCAATGCTGCTGCCACAGCCATCCACAAAGGACTTGTACCCGCTATAACACCAACAGCTACACCAACAAGGGCTGAGTGCGCTAAGGTTTCTGTAATCATGGAGTAACGTCTCAGTACAATAAAAGAGCCACTGATCGCAGCTAAGATTGCAATAATGATACCGGCAATGAATGCACGGATCATAAAGTCATAGGAGAGCATTTCAATCATTACATTCCTTCCATTTTTTATTCATCCTACTTTACTCTGCCCTAGAGATACATCTAGTATCTCTCTCTTGAGATATCATCTTTAACATAGTTGCTCCTTTGGAGCAGGTAAATGGATCATTGGTATTTTACTATGCCGTAACATTTATATACTTCTCCATTTCCCTAATTTGTTCATCTATTAATGATGGTGATGATTGTGAATCAGATGGGCATCTATGCCATAAAGCGCACTCATATCTTCACAACTGATCGCCTCTTTAGGATTATTACAGGTCAACAGTGTTTGATTGACTGTAAACAGACGACCAATATCATCAGCAATAACACCAATATCATGAGTGATAAACACTATCGTCATCTTCTCCTGCTTATTTAACTCACGCAGTAGTTTGTAAAAACGTTTTTGTGAAACCACATCTACACCTGTATTGGGCTCATCTAAGATTAAGACCTCTGGCTCTGAAGCTAAAGCTCTTGCAATCATCACTCGCTGCCTTTGGCCACCGGAGAGTTCACCTACCAATTTATCTTGTATATCTATAACATCCATCTTCCGCATAGCTTCTTCGATAGCAGACTTATCTTTCGTAGTACATTTACTAAAAAAGCCTTGTTTAGCGATACGCCCCATCTTAACCACTTCAAGAACTGTCGCGGGGAAATTTTGGTCAAGTTGCGCTGCACGTTGTGGTACATAACCAATCTTACTCCACTGCTTAAAACGTTTTAGAGATGTTCCAAAGAGCTTGATCGTCCCTTTAGTTGGTTTTTCAAGTCCCAATAAAAGTCGAATCAACGTAGTCTTTCCGCCACCATTAGGACCGATGATTGCGCAGTAATCCCCGGGAATGATCGTTAAAGAGATATCATCTAAGATCTTTTGAGCATGCACTTCAAAAAAGAGGTTTTCGATCTCAAACACAGAAGGAGCAAAGATCATTGACACTCCATCGCTCTTGTAAGATGTTTAAGATTAAGTAGCATTCCCTCTTTGTAGCTCATTTTATCTGCAGCTTGTTGCTTGGTTATATTTGCAAGTGGTAAGATAACATCTACTTTAGTGCCTGTCTCAGCCGCCAAACTTTTGATCACTTTATCACTGACAAATGACTCCACAAAAAGGGTCTTGATCTGATGGGTGTTAATATATTTGGTTAAGGTACTCATTCTCTTTGCGTCAGCTAATGCATCGGGAGAGAGTCCTGTTATGGTCTCCACTTCAAAATGGTACCGTCGTGCAAGATATGCTAAAACATTATGATGCATCACTACTCGAGCAGTTTTACATTCAGCTAACCCTTGAGTATAAGCCTTATCTATTGTCTTAAGTGTAGCAATATAATCTCTTGCACTCTTTTGATACCAATCTCTGTTCTTAGGATCAACACGTTCTAACTCTTTGACAATATGTTGTGTCAATGTAATCATATTGTTAAAATCTAACCAATAGTGAGGATCGATACCTTCATGCCCATGATGTTCCTCGTGATGATCTTCTAATGTCAATAATGAAACATATTGGCTCATATCACGGCGGTTATCACCTTGTGCAAGATTTTTTATCCAAGGCTCTAGTGCTGCACCACTATATAAAAAAAGAGAACTTGTCTCAATACCTATAATACTTTTAGGTGTTGGCTCAAAACTGTGTACATCTACACCAAAAGGGATGACCATCTCTACGTTAAGTCGATCCCCGGCTAGATGCGTGACAATGTCATACAAAGCAAAGGTACTAACGGTGATTTTAGGCTTTACAGTAATATGCTGTTCATCTTGTGGCGCCAAAAAAAGTGCTAATACAAAGAGTGCTAAAATCACTACTAATAAGAGTACTTTTTTCACACCAACTCCTTAAAATCTTTCTATATTCGCATTATAGCGTAGCCCAACTAGATAAGAGATATCAAAGCATAAGTTTTTTTCGCTATAATTGCAAAATTATTTAATTGATACAAGGTTTTTCAATGACAAGCATTTTGCTTATAACACAGATTGTTTTAGTAGTTATCATCACAATCGCTGTACTTCTTCAAAAAAGCTCAAGCATCGGTCTTGGCGCATATAGTGGCTCTAACGAGTCTGTTTTTGGTGCCAAAGGTCCTGGTAGTTTTCTTGCAAAGATGACATTTCTTTTTGGTTTTTTGTTTGTGGTAAACACCATCACTTTAGGTTACTTTTACGCTCAAGAGAACAATGCTTCTGTAATCGATAACGTTGTTGTAACAACAGATGTTGCAGCTCCAGCAGCTCTAACAACTACGGAAGTTGATAGCAGCACGGAAACAAATACAACAAAGTAGGTCGTGATGCGTAAGCTTATACTTCTTGCGCTACTCCCTCTTTATCTTTGGGCTGATGCCCATCTCTTTGTTTTTCACCGTTTTGGTGACACCCGCTATCCTACAACCAATACTTCTATAAAAACGCTTAAAGCTGAATTTCAATACCTTAAAGATAATGGTTATGAAGTGATCTCACTTGCACGACTTAAAAAAGCATATGAATCAGGCGAAAAGATCAGTGATAAATGGGTCATCTTTACCATAGACGACAGTTTTAAAAGCTTTTATGACAATGCCCTCCCTCTCTTTAAAGCGTTCAACTACCCTTTTACCCTCTTTATCTATGTGCAGGCTACTGTAGGTCATTACGGTGACTATATGTCATGGGAGCAGATCAAAGATGCGAGTCAATATGGTGAGATCGGCTTTCACTCTTATGGGCATCCACATCTTGTAAGTATGAGTGATAGTGCCATACAAAAAGATACTCAAAAAGGGCTTAGCATCATGCAAGATAAGCTAGGCATTAAAGCAAAATATTATGCTTATCCTTATGGTGAATACGATGAAAGAGTTCGTAACGTGATCAAAGGGTTTGACTTTGATCTGATCATCAATCAAAATGCAGGTGCCGTTGATAAACACAGTAGTATTTATGATCTTGACCGCACAGCATTGACCGGAGCCAATACACTTCGTGCCAAACTCCGAGTTAAAACACTCCCTACAGAGTGGATTTATCCTAAATCATGGCCAAAAGATGGTAAAATCACGCAACTCAAAGCTTCTTTACCTAAAGAGCTTAAAAGTGTTGAGTATTACATCTCAGGATATGGTTGGAAAGTTGCCAAGTTGCAAGATGGTCAACTCAATACACCTGTCAACAAAAAACTTAAGATGCACAGAACGCGTATCTTTTTAAAATCTGGTAATCGCCAGAGCAGTATAATCTTAGTAAAATAAAAGGACATATCGATGACAAATGACATTATAGAAAATTGTAAACTTAACATGGAAGGCTCAGTAGAGCACATGCACCATAGCTTTAAATCACTACGTACAGGTAAGGTCATGACCTCTATCCTTGATGGTATTAAGATTGATTATTATGGTACACCTACTGCACTAGACCAAGTTGGTTCTGTTATTGCTACTGATGCAACTACTATCGTTGTCTCACCTTGGGAAAAACCACTTGTTGCGGACATCGAAGCTGCCATTGCAAAAGCAAACATCGGTGTAAATCCTAACAGTGATGGTGAAAAGATCATCCTTAACTTCCCACCAATGACTGTTGATCAACGTAAAGAGACTGTTAAAAAGATGAAAGGAATGGGTGAAGATGCTAAAGTCTCTGTCCGTAACGATCGTCAAAAATCTAACAACGAGATCAAGAAGTTAGAAAAAGAGAAAGAGATCACTTCTGATGAGTCAAAAGCAGCTCAAGATGCAATCCAAAAAGCAACGGATGAGTTCACAGCACAGATCGAAACAACCCTCAAAAATAAAGAAGCTGAAATTCTTAAAGTTTAGTTCTTAAACTTCAGGTGAATGGTAAATGGTAAATGGTAAATAGGGTTGGTTTGGTCCTGCTCTTTCCATTCACCATTCCCCTTTCACCATTTACCTATTTTCGGAGAAAATAATATGGACGTTAAAAAAATATATATGGATGCCAATGCTCTTTTAGAGGGTCACTTTAAACTCAGCTCTGGTAACCACTCACAGTTCTATCTTCAAAGTGCCAAGGTACTTGAGGACCCTAAAAATGCTAAAGTCTTAGCTGAAGGTGTTGCCAAGCAGATCAAAGCGAGTGGTCTTGAAGTCGACACCATCTGTGCTCCTGCACTTGGTGGTCTCATTGCTGGTTTTGCACTGGCAACAGCACTTGACAAGCGTTCTATCTTTGCAGAGCGTGTTGACAAGGTCATGACCATTCGTCGTGGTTTCGAGATCGCTAAAGGTGAGCGTGTGATGATCTGTGAAGATATCATTACAACGGGTGGTTCAGCGATGGAAGCGGCTAAAGCAATTGAAGAGATGGGTGGCGTCGTTGTTGGTTTTGCAGCATTAGCTAACCGTGGTTTTTGTGATCGTCAGAACTCTGATGTGACAAAGAAACCTAACTGTAAACTTCCAGATGGCATACCATTTTTTGCACTCGATGACTTTACATTCGAGATGTATGCACCAGAAGCATGTCCTCTATGTAAAGAGGGTAAATCTGAAGCTATTAAGCCAGGTTCACGCGGAAACTAATGTGACAACTAGAGAGTAGAATACGTTCTGCTCTCAACCTTCATTGTTATATTACAAACTACAACTCATTGCTTCATCTACTAAGATCTTAGCCACCTCTTTTTTAGCATCAATAATCACTGTAATAGGCAAATCACTTAAAGCTCTTTTGCCTTCAAGACTTGCAACCTTGACCACCAAGTTCACCTTAGGCGCATAAGCCAAAACAGCCTCACATATTGCTCTTTTTTTCTCTATGTTATCCAGTGTCACGATCACAGCAGATGCATCTTTAACATTAAGTGAATCTAAAATCGTAGCTTTTGAGATATCTGCCCAGTAGATCTCTTCACCCTTGGCTAGTCCTTCACGGACATGCTTAATATTATAATCAACAATGACATATGTGGCACCTCTAGCATGAAGTTTATCCACAGCAAGATGTCCTACAACGCTATAGCCACAAACAACTACGTGATCTTTACGAACTTTTTTTTCTACTTTGACCTTAGCAAGTGTCTGGGATTCTTTAAAGAGCTTATCTGTAATCACACCGATCTTGGTAATTAAAAATGGCGTAAGAATCATAGAAAGTACCACTACTAAGACTAAAAACTGTACTAACTCAGCATCCATCAGTTTACTACTACTTGCCAACGTAAAAACTGCAAAAGAGAACTCACCCACTTGCGAAAGGGCTAAAGCTGTTTTGAACGATGTTCTTGGCGTTGAAGTCACACGCATAATGATAAAGATTAGAATCATCTTAGCCATCAAAACCAAAAGTAATACACCCACAATATTAGTAATATGTTCAGAGAAGTAGAGTAGATCGATCTTCATTCCTACTGTGATGAAAAAAGTTCCTAAAAGAAGATCTTTAAAAGGTGCTATATCAGTCTCAACTTTATGATGGTATTTCGTCTCCGCAATGATCATACCTGCTACAAAAGCACCTAATGAGTAGGTAAATCCAGCCATATGTGCGGCTATTGAAGCGGCAAAGACAATGACCAAGACAGAGCCCATAAAGAGCTCCTCTTCCATAGAGTTGGCTGAGAAGTGCAGTAACCATGTCATCACCCGTTTTCCTATGGTAAATAACAATCCTACTAACAGTATTGCTGTCCACGTTGTATGGATCAAAATCTCTGAAACTGAAGCATTCTCTACGCTTAAAAAACCGATCAAAAGTAATATTGGAATCACAGCAATATCTTGAAAGATCAAAATACCCATAGAGCGCTGGCCATAAGGAAGGTTAATCTCTTTAGACTGCTTCAAAAAAGTAAGCACTACTGCTGTGGAGGAGAGGGCAAAAGCTAACGCGATGATAACACTTGCAACATTGGGCACACCAAAAAGATAGTGACTTACAAAGTAAAATAGCGTTGCTGTTACACCTACTTGCATCAGACCATTACCAAAGACATCCATCTTCATACTGTTAAGCTTTTGAAGTGAAATCTCAAGACCTATCGTAAACATCAAAAAGACAATACCAAACTCACCTACTAGTTCTAACGTATGAGAATCTGTCATGTGACGTAAGTCAAAAAGGTAAACAATGATGGTACCTGTCATAATATAACCAATGATTTGAGAGATGCCAAAACGCTTTAATACAAGGTTAATGATGACTGAAATACCAAGAGCAATAACGATATAACTAAGAATGTCCATATATACTACTTTGTCAATTAATTACAATACTATTGCATTATACACTTAAAACAAATAACACCTATAAGCACAGTTTTTCACACCACTTTTACATACAGTTTAAAAGATGTTACACATCAATAAAGATCCCTATTTTTTTCAAACACTGCAATACAATTGAGATGATTGTAAGGGCTACTTTGCTATAATCGCGGGATTAATTAAGGGACATTTATGACAAAATTTATCTTTGTAACTGGTGGCGTTTTAAGCTCACTTGGTAAAGGAATCACGGCGGCTAGCGTTGGAACTCTTCTTAAACATTCAGGTAAAAATGTTGGAATGCTCAAGATCGACCCATACATCAATGTCGACCCGGGAACGATGTCTCCACTCGAACATGGTGAAGTCTTTGTCACTAAAGATGGTGCAGAGACTGACCTTGACATCGGAAACTATGAACGTTTCTTAGATACTTCATTTTTGAAGACAAGTAACTTTACAACCGGTCAAGTCTACTCTTCAGTGATCGAGCGTGAGCGTTCTGGTGGTTACCTTGGTCAAACCATCCAAGTCGTACCACACATTGTTGGTGAGATTGTAGATCGTATCAAACAAGCAGGTAAAGGTCACGATATCTTAGTGGTTGAACTTGGTGGAACCGTTGGAGATATTGAAGGTCTTCCTTTTATGGAAGCGATCCGTCAGATGAAACATGATGAAGAGGTTGCAGGTACTTTCTTCATTCACGTAACATTGATCCCTTACATCAAAGTAGCAGGTGAGTACAAGTCAAAACCTACACAACACTCGGTTCAAGAACTGCGTCGTATTGGTATTACACCACAGATGATCATTGCCCGTTCAGAAAGTGATCTTCCTAAATCATTTAGAAAAAAGTTAGCCCTTTCATGTGATGTCAAGCAAGATAGTGTCATCTTGGCACTTGATGCGCCAACCATTTATGCTGTACCTATTAGCTTTATGCAACAAAACATCTTAGCACCAATTGCCAAAGAGCTTGACCTTGGTGAGATCACACCTCATATCGAAGAGTGGGAATCACTTGTAAAAAATATTGTCTCTCCTACCAAACGTACCGTTGTTGGTTTTGTAGGTAAATACCTTGAACTCAAAGAGTCATACAAATCACTTATAGAAGCCCTTATCCACTCAGGAGCACATCTTGATACAAAAGTTGAGATCTGCTGGGTCGATAGTGAGCAGATCGAAGAAGTGGGAGCAGAAGCACTACTAAGCGACTGTGACTCTGTTTTGGTAGCGGGTGGTTTTGGTAGCCGTGGTGTTGAAGGTAAGATCCAAGCCATCGAATTTGCTCGTACTAACAAGATCCCTTACCTAGGAATCTGCTTGGGTATGCAACTAACTTTAGTTGAGTATGCACGTAATGTTCTAGGACTTGAAGGGGCCAACTCTGTTGAGTTTGATGAAAATACTCCACATCCTATGATCTACTTGATTGACCAGTTTATCAACCAGTCAGGTGATACTGAGCTCCGTACACATACCTCTCCAATGGGTGGAACACTACGTCTTGGAGAGTACCCTTGTGAAACCAAAGAGGGTTCTATCTTGCGTGAAGCTTATAATGATGAGACCCTGATCTATGAACGTCACCGTCACCGTTATGAGGCGAACCCTACTTACCGTGCACAACTTGAAGAGGCTGGTATGATCGTTACAGGTGAGTCTAATGGTCTTATAGAGACTGTTGAGATCCCCGAGCATCCATGGTTCTTAGGGGTACAGTTTCACCCTGAATTTACGTCACGTCTTCAGACACCAAACCCATCGATCTTAGCCTTTGTTAAGGCCTCTTTAGAGCATACAGAGTCTTAACATTGGCACTTCCTGATGTTAGTACATTAGATCTTCCTGCACTCAAACGCAAGCTCGATGAGCGTTTTAGTGATGGCTTTTCTAAACTCTCCGATATCCCTAACCCCTCTCTTCTTCTCAATGCTGATAAAGCAGCCAAACGTATTGCTGATGCTGTTCGTAACGAAGAACGTATAACCCTTGTAGGCGATTATGATGTGGATGGAGTAAGTGCTACGGCATTAACCACCCTCTTTTTTAGAGAAATGGGCTACGCCCTTGATGTCATCATCCCCAACCGCTTTAGAGATGGTTATGGTGTCTCTACCTCTGTTCTTGATCGTGTAGAGGCAGACCTCGTCTTTACTGTTGACAATGGTATCAGCGCCTTTGAGGCTGCAGAAGTCTGTAAAGCACGTGGTATCGACCTGATCATCACCGATCACCATACCCCTGCAGATACCCTCCCCGATGTCTACACTATAGTAGATCCTAAACTCTCAGAGGACACCTACCCTTTTAAAGAGATCTGTGGAGCACAAGTGGCTTGGCTGGTACTGGCTTTAGTCAAAAAAGAGCTTGATCTTAACATCAACATGTCACAGTACCTCCCCATTCTTGCCTTAGCTATCGTTGCAGATGTCATGCCACTCATTGGTATCAACAGAGCAATGGTACAGAGTGGGCTTAAACAGATGGCCACTTCAACTATCCCGGCCTTTGTCATCATAAGAGAGTTTCTCAATAAAAGCAGACTTACCGCTGAAGATATTGGTTTTCAGATCGCACCTCGCATTAACTCTGCTGGTCGTTTAGAAGACGCTTCCATTGCCCTTGAACTTTTGACAGCAGAGAGCCCTGAGAAGGCCTTCAAACAGTTTGAACTGCTCAACCAACTCAATGATATGCGTAAGGCCATTGAAGCCGATGTGACCGAAGAGGCGATGGCTCAAGTTCATGTTGGCGATAATGTCATCGTTGTGGCAGGTGAAGATTGGAATGAAGGCGTTGTCGGCATTGTTGCCTCACGACTCGTTGGCAAGTTTGGACGTCCCGCTATTGTACTTAGTATTCATGAAGGGCGGGCCAAAGGGAGTGCTAGAAGCATAGGCAGTGTTAGTATCTATGATCTCATTAAGTCTCAAGAGTCTCTGCTTCTTGGTTTTGGTGGGCATATGATGGCTGCTGGACTGGCTATGAGTAGTGAAGATGTTGATCGTTTTAGAGAGGCTATTGTCAAAGAGGCCTCTCATATCAAAGAGGAAGCATTTATCCCTCAAGAGGAGCTCATAGGAGCCCTTTCTCCTCATGCTATTAATCATGAGTTATTAGGTCTGCTAGATGCCTATGAACCTTTTGGCGAAGCCAATCCCCGTCCACGCTTTTTAGCCCAAGATGCCTTTGTTGAAAGTGTCACCTACATGGGAAAAGATCGCGATCATAGTCGTATTAACATCACCCTTGATGGTGGCATTGAAAAACATGATCTCATCGCCTTCAAACAACGCTACCAAATGCCCACCAACAGAAGAATCAACTGTAGCTACACCATCAGTAAAAATGAGTGGAATGGCAAGATCTCTATACAGATGATGTTGGACAAGCTCTATGAAGCATAAAGTAGCAAAAAGGCTACTAATATAAGGTTTCATTCTCAATTACCTTCGTAGGTATACACTTTTCATTGTACTCAACACCTCATACAAGTAGATAGTATTTATATTTAGCAATCAACCTTGAATGCTTACATCTGCTTTTTCTACCTAAGCACTTCTCTCTTCTCACTATTTAAATAGAATTGGCGATGTCAATGTTATGAGCATAGTAACCCCTAACACTATATTAAGAATAGTGCTTTTTGTTATTTAAAACTATATGATTTATTTAACAAATTATAACTAAATTTAAGAATAACGATTACTTTTATAGTTTTAATATTACTTTATGTTAATAAGTGTTAATATTCTTTCGAAAATGATTTGGATACATTTTTAATGTTGAATTGTCATACTAAACAGGAGAAATAAATGAAACTTAACTTTAAATTACTTTCAGTTGCTGCGGCAGCTGTAATTGTTGCTAGCTTTGCTGGCTGTGAAAGTACGAGCACAAGCTCATCTAATACTAGTGGTGTTGCAACGCACATCTCTAACCCAATGGGCACTGTAACCGGTACCGTTCAAGATACTAACGGTAACCCAATTGCAGAGGTATCTGTTTATTTAGCTGGTCAAACAGCAATAACAGATGCAGGTGGTGTTTACAAGTTTAGCAATGTACCTGTTACTCAAGTCAACCAAACAAGTGGTAATGCTCAAGGTCAAGTTGTTTCAGTGACAATTCTTGCTCCTTCAGGATACCTTGGTGCAACAGTAACCGTTAAACCAGCAGCTCAAATTGATAGCTCTGCTAATACTGAAAATGGTGTTGAGACATTTATTGATGGTTTCTTAGCAAGTGCTGGTACAGCTGTACTCCCACAGACTAATGCTTCAGTTACTGGTGTTCTCATGGACTCAGCAACTGAAGAGCCTTTAGCAAATAAAACACTTACCTTTGAATTTCTTAAAGGTGGCACAAATGGTACTACTTCTCAAGAGCAGCCTCAAGATGGTGTTAAAACAACTTACGCAGTGAAATCTTACACTATTGATACAGATGATAAAGGTGTATTTACATATGCATCTCTTCCTAGTGATTCTGAGTTTAAAATTCTTGTAGCTGGGTACAAAGGAGTAAATATTGATGCTGGGTCAACAGATAAGTTTTACTCTGATGATGAAATAACTATTACGCTCGGTGCTGTTTTAGCAACAGAGGTCACTGTAGTAGATGACGTTGCTCCTTATGTTGTTAGTGTTGATAATGTTCTTGACAAAACAGCAACTCGCGGTATGCTTGATGATGACACAACAGACACTTTTGTAGTTCACTTTTCAGAAACATTAGATGACAATAAGTTTGATACTGCTGGAAACTCTATCTACCTTTATGCTGGAAAGCCTGGACTACTTAAAGCTATTGACTTTACTGCAACAATGAGTACTGATAAAAAGAGTATTACAGTAACAACAACTACTGTCTTAGATGAAGGTGACCATGTTGATATTGTTATGTTGAACCCAGATGTTACAGACACGTCAGCAAACAACCTTATAACAGGAAGTGAAATTGGTTATGACGCTGTTAAAAACTCTGCTCACACCGTTGTACAATTAGAGATCTTTACTAATGCAAATACAGCTGCTCCTATTGTTACTACTACTGCTCAAATGATAAAAGATGGCGTTGTACTCGCAGAAAGAGATGACACAGAGATTCAAGCTTCTTCTGATGCTTTTGCTGATGTTCTTTCTCTGAATCCTATGTTTCAACAACTTAACAGTGCTGATGATGATGATAATAACAATGTTTCAGATGCACAAGAGAGACTAAACGCGCTAGTCATTGCTTTAGGTGGACAAGGGGTAAAAGCTGATGCGACACGTATTTCGTTTACACCAAGTGGAGCAGCATCATACCTCATATCTGTAGAAGATACACTAGGTACTGCAAAAACTCAAGCAGATATTCTTACGGGAATTAATACCACATCTAGTAATGTTAATACAGTTGATAGTTCTGACTTTGGTGGTACTGCAACAGCTTTGTTAGTCTTAAATGATAATTCTGATGTTGAAATTTTCTTAGATAATGTAGCTCCTACAGATAGAGTTGTTATTACACCTTTAGACACATTTGGATATATGGGGACACCAACTCCAATCGATTTGGTAGATAATGTTCCTCCAAGAACTATTTTACAAGCTTCATATAATCCAAATAATACTGCTGGACATAATGGTAAAAATGATATTTACTTGCATGGAGATGGTGGTGAATTAACAGGAAATGGTGGAGCAGCTACAATTGGTATTCCTTACTTAGCTATTACTAACTCTCTTCTAGATAACCAAGATGCAAATGGTGAAACTTCTGCAAATGGTGCTACTCCAGACAAAATGCTTAAGACAGAGCTATATGACTTAAGTGTTATTAACGATGACACTGCAAAACCATATATTGATGGAGAATCAGCGTATGATGCAACTGCATTTACAACTATGAACGGAACATTGAGCAGAACAGTTGGTGTTGCATTTTCTGAAGATGTTGATCTAAATGGTGTTATCCCTAGCTTTACTGGAACAACTGGTAGATTAACAGGATTTACTGTTAAAAATGATGTCATGCAAACTGTTTATGGTCACAGTCGTTCTTCAGATCTTATCGACATGCAGGTGGATGATATCCTTCTTTTTGCTAATATTGATGGTCAGAACAATGAAATTATCGATTATGATGGCATTAAAGATACTAATGGAGTAACTGCTACTGCAGCAACAAATGCTAAGGTTGTCATTAAAGATGAAATGGCTCCAATGGTTGTTAAAGCAGAATACATTGATGGTCTAGTTGAAATTACTTTCAATGAGAATATCAAACTTTATCATACTGCTGTTGCGGCAGATAATATTCCTGTCACAACAATTAGTATTGGCACTAGTATTGCTACGTACACTGAACAAGCAGGTATAGACGGTCTATGGCTTGGAGATGGTAGCAATGTTATTAAAATTTCATACTCTGAATTTGTTGGTGGTATCAACAGTGAGTTATTTTGGGATGGTCCAGAGTATAATGAAGCAGCTTATCAAAATGCAACTTCAGCTACAGACCTCAGAAAACACAAAATTTTCAATATTGAAAATGTAACAGATATGTACAGCAATAGCTGGACGTCATATGTTGCAAATACTGCTCCTACAGCAAATAATATTGAAATACCTAAATTTGCAGGTATCTTCAATATCACAAACTGGTCTCCTACAATTGCAGGAAGCGACTTTGACGGTGCAAACTCAAATACAGTAGCAAAATCTGTAACATTTGAATTCCAACATGCACTACGTATTAGTGACACGGTAGATTCAGCAAATATGTTTTCTAAATTAGACTGGGATGCTGACAACAATCAATATGAATTTAATGACATAGCCCGTCTTAATGTATGGTTTGGCAGTTCTATAGATGATGGTACGACTATGGTTAATTTAGTAGATGCCGGTACTTCAGTATCTGCTACATTAGATAAAGATCAAAAAAAGTTAACAATTAACTTTAAAACAACAGCACCAGCTACTACTGGAAATAAAAATATTCTAAGCATAAAAGATATGATTAGTGATTTCGATATCGAACAAAAAATAAATGCAAAGTCTATTTTTGCAGATGGCATAAACTAACTTCCAACTTTTTACTAAAATCTTAGTACTTCGGTACTAAGGTTTGTGTAAGAGGTTATATTAATAATCGATAGAATAAAAAGGACCCACCCTATGAAAAAACAACAAGCTTTAACTGCTGGACTAATGCTAACCTTCATAATGATACAAAATATGTTAGCAGCCCCTACCTGCTCATCTCTTGAATTAAAAAACAATTATATTTTTACAGCAGTTAGTTGCGACGCGACACTAGGATACGGTTCTGTTCAATATCCAGGCATACAGTATGATGCAACAGGAAAAGGCATCTTTAATGATCCTGAAGACATTATCATCCCAGGGGCTCCTCATGAAATTTTTAGCATAAAATATAATAACATAAGAAAGACAAACTCAAATAGTTCTTACACACGCCCTTCTATGCCTACATTTATCTCTGGCTATGGGGATTTTATAACAGCAATATCTACTGTAGATAACAAACTTAAAGTTATACATACTTACACTCTTTTAGAAAATAGTAAAGTTTTAAGTGTGAGAGTCAGTATCGAAAATATAACAACTACAACTATAACTGGTGTTAAATACTTACGTTCAGTAGATCCTGACTACAATCTAAATGAATTTTCTACAAATAATAAACGTGGTAATTCTGTCTACTCTCCAGAAAATTTTGTTCAAGCAGATCTTCCAAATGGAGGTGCTATTGCATTGTTTACTTTAGAAAAAGATATTATTCACAATACCTCTATCACAGAGTGGACAAAAGATCCAGATGTTTCATTAGAAGGTATTGACGTTGGTAATGGTGATAATACTATTGATATTTCATTTAACTTAGAAAATCTTTTACCGGGTGAGAAAAAATCATTTGAATTTGGGTATCTTTTAACAACAAACACTGCAGAAAGCACAGATGCCACTAATAATGCTATTGAACTTGTAGAGAATCAAGGTTTTATACTTGAACAAACAGCCCAAAATGCTCAAGGTACCGATATAGCTGCCACCATCATCAAATCAGAAAAGATAAAGCTGACAGATATCCCCGTAGATGTTCCATACATAATTAAAGATTTTATATTAAAACTAGGATTGGATTTAGAAGCTACAGAAGAACCAGACTTCACCTATACATTAACATTTACATTACCTAGCTCAAGCAAACAAATCTTTACAGGGTATTATATATTTTCACGTGAGACACAGGAGTGGAAAGATCTAGGGAGTATATACAATTATCCTACAACTATTGGTTATGATATATCAGATGATGGCCAAAGCATGATAGTAGTTTTAAAAGATCAAGTTAGGGGTGATGATTCAACTAGTATTGCTACTCTAAAACATGTAGGCTTTCCACTTGTTGATAGCGAACCACGAGAACACACGCAATATACAACAACTGAGCAATTAGTGATCACAAAGTCTGTACCAATGTCCGACACTGTTAAAAGTGGTATGATACTATTGTTTATTTTTATAGCCTACTTAGGACTACGAAGAAAAGAAAAAAAGTTTAACTAGGCCTGTTATTGAAAAAATTTCTATTTTCTTTTGTCGCACTACTCTTTCTTACATATCTTTTATTAGAGGTTACCCCCATTCTTTTTTATTCAACAGCCTTAGCTGTTGAATCCACTAAATATTCTATCTCTTTACTAAATATACCTGTCTCTGTATCAGAAAATGCTTTTATTTTCCCTAATGCTACCATGCTGGTAACATCAGAGTGCAATGGGCTCAAGCCTATTTTACTATTTATAAGTGCTATTATTGCCTATCCTGCGAAAGTAACATTAAAAATAAGTTGGACTGTATTCAGCATCCTATTTTTACAACTAATCAATATTATACGTATCACTTTCTTAGCATGGTTACTACAAGATAATGTAATATGGTTCGATCTCTTTCATGATATTGTTACACCTGCTATTCTTCTGATGGTCTCAGTATCTATATTTCATACTTATACTACTTTGGCCAATGATTCACTAAAATAGTACATAAATTAATACTATAATCTGCAAAAATATACACCTTTAGGTTTTACACGATAAGAAAATGATGTTGAGATGTATACCCGTACTAAGAAAAAGCCTGTAAGAGATGATAGAGAACAATATGTTAGTGAGTTGGGCAAAGCCCAATAGTTTTAGAAAGTAGCAACTACCATTTGAGTGATTACAAAACCACCAAATACAAGCCAGAGGAACATACTTCCTGCTGTGTAGATTGGTGCAAGGCCTAGGCCTTTAAACTTCGCAAAGCGTGTTCCCATACCAAGCGCTGTCATCGCCATTGTTAGCAAGAATGTGTCAATCATGTTGACATTGTCGATGATGTACTTGATCATATCTGCTGTCTCTGCTGGTGCACTTAGCGTATAGTTATGAATCAGTGAGTTAACACCTGCCATACCTACAAAGTAGACTGCAAACCAAGGGATCACTAACTTGAGTTTACTACTTTCACCACCAGACTTCTTAGCCATATAACTCAGCACAAGACCCAGAACAATCAACATAGGCGCGATCATGATGACACGGGTCATCTTAACAATAACTGCTGTATTAGCCATATCTTCAGGTGCACCTGGCACAGAAGCAGGAACAGCAACGACTTGAGCTACCTCATGAATCGTACCACCCACGTAGATACCAAATGTCTTAGGATCCATATGTAAAAAGCCTGTAGCTGGTTCGATAATCGTTGAGTAGAGTACAGGGTACAAGAACATTGAGATCGTACCAAACAGAACCACCATTGAGACAGCGACTGCTGTCTTATGCTCTTCTGCTTTCAGTACTGGCTCTGTAGCCAAAACGGCTGCCGCTCCACAGACTGAAGCACCTGAAGCTGTTAAGATAGACGTATCTCTATCCATCTTAAAGACTTTAGTCCCTAACCAAATACCAATCAACATCGTTGATGAGAGTACCAGTAATGAAACCATAAAGCCTTGCATCCCAACTTCACTGATCTGCTGAAAAGTAATACGAAAACCATAAAATACAATCGCAAAACGTAAGATCTTCTTTCCAGAGAAGACAATACCTGACTCCCATGATGAGGGAAAGTGGTTGTGTAGTGTATTGGCATAAAAAATACCAATAACAATACCTACAACAAGGGGAGAGATACCAAGTTTAGCAATTGGTGCTAATTCTGCAATGTAAGTCGCCGCAGCAGCTACTAAAGCAACGAAAATTATTCCGTTGATCGTACCACCACGTTTCTCTTTAGAAAACGCCATAAACTTCCTTTTTTTAATACCGTATTATAGGGTATTTTTATATAAACACAAAAATCAAATATATATAGAAAAACATTCAATTAAATCTATAAAGGTTTGCCTGCGGCAAGGGAAATGG
>Ga0256826_1000754_pt1 | contig 19930 bp, 18 predicted proteins | sample CV79metaG_FD_185975 | JGI IMG/M metagenome (GOLD analysis project Ga0256826, IMG submission 185975) | Hydrothermal vent microbial communities from East Pacific Rise, Pacific Ocean - CV79 | ecosystem: Environmental > Aquatic > Marine > Hydrothermal vents | place: Pacific Ocean: East Pacific Rise...
GTTTAGAAATAAAAATCTCAAAAAAGAGATAATTAAATCTACTCTTGAAAATTATTACAGGGTTTCTTGACCGTATTTTACGGTTTTAACCTGCAAATGTTTATTTAGTGCAGGTTTTAGTGACTCTTTTTTGAAACTGACCTAATAGAGGATAAAAACTAAAGTTTCTGTTTTCTAATGTAAGAAGTGTCTAATTCCACTCAAATATAGAGAAATATTATGCTCATTTGCAGAATCTATAACTTCATTATCTCGAATACTTCCACCCGGTTGAATTATCGCTGAAACTCCAACTTCTGAAGCTGAATCAATCGAATCTCTAAAAGGGAAAAATGCCTCACTTGCTAAAACTGAACCGTTTAAATCTAAACCTAAATCATTAGCTTTTTTGATAGCACATTTTGCAGCATCAACTCGTGAAGTCATTCCCATTCCAATTGCGATAATTGCTGAATTTTTCACATAAACCACACAATTAGATTTTGTCAAACTCGCCAATTTATAAGCAATTTCTAAATCTTTTAACTCTTGAGAAGTAGCTGATTTTTTAGAAACAAGTTTCGATTTTTGAACCTCATCATTTTCAACTTTATCAGAATTTTGATATACAAAACCACCCTCAACATGTTTGAAATCATAAGGGTCATTTGAAATTTTTAGATATTTTGAGTTTTGAATAAAAAGTTTAATTCTTTTTTTCTTTTCAAAAACTGCAATAGCTTCTTCTGTAATTTTTCCTGCGATAATAACTTCAACAAAGATTTTATTAATCTCTTCAGCCAAATCTTTATCTAAAGTTCCATTAATTGCAACAACTCCGCCGTAAGCTGAAATTGGATCAGATTTAAGTGCTTCTTTATAAGAATCTAATAGATTTTCTTTAATTGCGAATCCGCACGGGTTACCATGTTTTACAATGCAAACAGCAGGTTTATTTCCAAAAGCTGATGCAATTTTTACAGCTCCGTTAATATCTGTAATATTATTGAAACTAGCCTCCCCTTTTACAGTCTTGAAATTCTCTGTAAAGAAATTATCAAATTGATATAAGCTACCTTTTTGATGAGGATTCTCTCCGTATCTTGTATCTTTAACTTTTGAACCAACCACAAACTGCTTTTCACCAAAACCACTATTAAATCTTTTATTCATATAATTGGCAATCATTGAATCATAAGATGCGGTATGTTCAAAAGCCTCAATCATTAAATTTTGTCTGTAATCTAAATCCAATAAATCTGATTTTAGCTTTTCAATAACTTCATCATATCTATTTGGATTCGTAATAATTACAACATCTTGAAAATTCTTTGCTGAACTTCGAACCATTGCAGGACCACCAATATCGATATTTTCAATTATCTCATCAAAATCATCAGTTTTTTCAATTGTTTCTTTAAAAGGATATAAATTTACACAAACAAGATCTATTGCAATAATTCCATGTTTTTTCGCAGTTTCAACATCTGATTCTAAATTTCGTCTATGAAGAATTCCACCGTGAATTAAAGGGTTCAAAGTTTTAACTCGTCCATCAAACATTTCAGGATATTTAGTCACTTCTGAAATCTCTAAAGCTTCAATTCCTGCCTCTTTAATTTTTGCAAAAGTTCCGCCTGTCGAAACAATCTCGAAACCTAAATTTTCAAGCTCTTTTGCAAATTCGACAATTCCATTTTTATCACTAACACTAATTAATGCTCTTTTCATATATCTCTCTTTATCGGAAAATTAAATTAGTTAAGATTTTACACAAAAAAAGGAAATAATAAAATTTATGCTTAAATCAATTTTTACAAATAGTTCTGGAATTCTTTTTTCGCGGATTTTAGGTTTTTTCAGAGATATGCTAACAGCCTCAACTCTTGGAGTTAATATATATAGTGATATTTTCTTTATAGCTTTTCAACTTCCAAATTTATTTAGGCGAATTTTTGGAGAGGGTGCTTTTTCTCAAGCATTTTTACCATCATTTACAAGAGTAAAGAAAAGAGTTCTTTTTTCAGCTTCAATTTTTTATAAACTTATTTCAGCCATTATTATTTTAACTGTTTTAGTTAATATTTTCAGTTACGAAGTTACATCAATTATTGGAGCTGGATTTTCTGATGAGGTTATAAAAGAAGCTGAAATTTTTGTCCAAATTAATTTTCTCTATTTAATCCTTATTTTTATCGTAACTTTTCTTTCCGCCCTCCTTCATTATCGAGAACACTTTATTACAACAGCTTTCTCAACAGCTTTACTAAATATTTCAATAATTATTGCTTTAACTTTATCTCAAAATTTAACCCAAAAAGAGATTATCTATTTTATGAGTTATGGAGTTGTGATTGGTGGAATTTTACAAGTTATTGCACATATTATTGCAATAAATTTTAATTCAATGAATAAAATATTATATGGAGGTTTATTAAAATTTACAAGATTTAAAGAGGTAAAAAAAAGTTCAAATAAATTTTTTAACAAATTCTTTTTAGCAATTTGGAGTGGTGGAACAGCTCAAATTTCATCTTTTCTTGATGTTTTGATTGCATCATTTCTGATTACAGGTTCTATTAGTTATCTATATTTTGCAAATAGAGTTTTCCAATTTCCTTTAGCTATTTTTGCGATCGCAACTACAATTGCAATTTTTCCTAAAGTTTCCAAATTCATAAAACTCAAACAGGAACAAAAAGCTGATAAAATTTTTAAAATAAGCTTTTGGATATTAATCTCTCTTTTATCTTCAGCAACAATAGTTGGAACTATTTTTTCAGAAGAGATTGTTAAGCTACTTTTTGAAAGAGGAAATTTTCTTGAAAATGACAGAATAGAAACTGCAAAAGTTCTATTTTTTTATCTTTTAGGTTTAACCGTTTTTGGAATCTCAAAACTTTTTTCACTTTGGCTTTATGCTCACGAAAAAATGGTTGAAACTGCAAAAATTTCAACTTACACTTTAATCATAAAAATATTTTTTGCCTTACTTTTAGTTGATGTTTTCGGAGTTTCAGGCTTAGCATTATCAACTTCAATAAGTAGCATTTTTCTTTTAATATTCACTTTACAAGAATTTGGTTGGGATAAATTTTTCCAAATTATTCTCGATAAATTTGCAATATATTTTATTTTTGGAATTACTTTTATTATATCTGTGTCACTATACTTAAAAACTCTAATCAATTATTTGAATTAATCAAACTTATCGGGTCTGACCCGATAATGGAAAATTGCTATTTTTTATCTCTTTTAAAAGATATACCTCTACTATTTGTAGTTATAAATTCTAAAAGTTTTTTAGAGTATTTATTAACATCTTCACCTAACTCTAAAAGGTTTTTAGCTTGTGTAGTTATAGATTCTTCACTATAAAATACTTTTGTATAAGTTTTTTTGATTGAATCAATATCAGTTCTCTTTAAAATTCTTCTTAAACCTGTAAGATTTAAACCTCTAATTGATGCCCGATTTCCCTCAACAAGGCAAAATGGAGGAACATCTTGGCTTACAGCAGAAGCTCCAGCAACCATTGCATATTCGCCAATTTTAACAAATTGATGAACTGGAGTTAATCCGCCAATTACAACACCTTTGCCAACTTTAACATGTCCTGCAAGTGTTACACCATTAGCCAAAACACAATTATCTCCTACAATACAATCATGAGCAATATGAACATATCCCATAAAAAGATTATTATCTCCAATTATTGTTTTTCCACCACCTCCTGCTGTTCCTGGATTAAAAAGAGTGAATTCTCGAATCTTATTTCTATCTCCAATAATAAGTTCAACATCTTCACCATTAAATTTTAAATCTTGAGGTTTTGAACCTAAAACAGCATAGGAAAAAATCTCATTATCTTTACCAATAATTGTTCGTCCATAGATTGTTGTACCTTGAGCTATTGAAGTATTATCTCCAATTTCTGCATCTTTTGATATAAAGCAAAATGGAGCAATAGAAACATTATTTCCAATTTTTGCCCCATCTTCAATAATAGCTAATGGAGAAATATTACTCATAATTTTAACTCTCTATTTATCAACAATCATCGCTTTTAATTCAGCTTCAGCGACAAGATGTCCATCTACAAAAGCTTTGCCATTTAGAACCCAAATTTTGCCTCTATTTTTTATAACAGATATTTCGTAATCTAATTTATCACCTGGAGTTACAGGAGTTCTAAATTTAGCATTATCAATACTCATAAAATAGACAACTTTATCTTGAATCTCATCTTCTGTAATATCCATACTTTTAAAAGCAAGAATTCCACCAGCTTGAGCCATACCCTCAATAATCATAACACCAGGATAAATTGGGTGATTTGGAAAATGACCTTGAAAAATATGTTCGCCAATTGTGATATTTTTATAAGCTTTAATTTTCTCTTTTGGGAATAACTCTTCCACTCTATCAATTAATAAGAATGGGAAACGATGAGGTAAGATTTTTTCTATCTCTGTAACATTCATTTTAATATCTCTTCTTAATATTTTTATAAATTGTATCGAAAATTAAAGAAGTTATGACTTTTTTGCTATAATTTATAAAAAAAAGGTTTTTTATATGTCCGTTAAGACAAAAATTATTGGATTAGCAGTCTTGTCTATACTTTTTGCTGTAACTTTAATTACGGTTGTAGCGATAAGTAGTTTCGATGAGGCTTTAACAAAAAGTAGTAAAGAGAAGTTAGATAGTACGATTACAGATCAGAGTAGAGTTATATTAACTCTATTTAATAGTTATGGGGTTTTATTACAATCTTTATCAACAAGTAAAGAGATCAAAGATGCTTTAATGGATTTTAGTGAAAGTTTTTATAAAATTGAGAAAGAGGTTAAAGTTGATAAAAATATTTTAAGTGATGAATTAATAAACCATTATGACACTCAATATTTAAATAAAGTCAATTATGATTTAGCAGGTGTTAGCAGAAGATTAACAAGTCAATATATGCCTCACACATTGAGTGGAAGAATTGCTCAAAAGATTTTTATCCTTGATAATCCTTATAAATTAGGTGAAAAAAACAAACTTACATTTGATAAAAAATATGAGTTTATCTCATATATGAAAATACATAAAACTCACCATCAAACATTAAATAATTTTTTAGAGAAATTTGGTTTATATGATATTTTTCTTATAAACTTAAAAGGTGATGTTGTTTATACAACTTATAAAGAGAAAGATTTTGCAACAAACCTTAGAAGAGATGTTTATAAACTTTCACCTCTTGGTCGAGCTTATTTTAAAACTTTAAAAGCTAAATCTGACACAATCACTTTTGAGGATTTTGCATATTATGAACCATCATATAATTCAAGTGCTTCATTTATCGGTTCTCCAATTTATGTAGATGGTGAATTACAGGGAACTTTAATTTTTCAACTTCCTCTTGATAAAATCAATAATCTTTTAAAAGATGGCTATCGTGGAGAAACAGATGAATCGTATCTTGTAGGTCATGATTTTAAATTAAAAACTGAACTAAGATTTAAAGATGATATTAAAAATGCTCCGTTAGTTAAAACTAGTAAAACAGCAATTGGTATTTATGAGATTGAAAATCAATATATTAAAAATGCTTTAACAGGTAAAAAAGGTTCAGTTCATTATAAAAACTATCTTGAACGAGATACGATTATGGCTTATTCTCCTATAAATATTTATGGAACTGCTTGGGCGATAGTTGGTGAAATTTCAAGCGATGAAGCAACTAAAGAGAAAACACAAATTATCAAAGATATTATTACAGTTAGTGTTTTAGGTGTTTTATTTGCAATTATTGCTCTGTTTATTCTGTTTGAAAAATTTATGGGCAAACCTCTCTCTTATGTTATGAAAACAACTAGAGATATATCTTCTGGAGATGGCGACTTAACTCAAAGAATTGTTGTGTTTAATGAAAATGATGAATTTGGAGCTGTCAGTAAAAATATCAATACATTTATAACTCGAATGCAAAATTTAGTAAATGATGTTAAAGATTTAGCTGATACAAATATTGAAGTTTCAGATAGTGTTCATTCAGTTTCAAAAGCAATTTCCGAAAGAATCAAATCTGAAAATAAAACTCTCTCTATAATTTCTCAAACAGGAAAAATTGTTACAGTTGAATTAAAAGAGACCGCATCAAATATTAAAGAGACAAAAGAGATTATTCTTGATTCAAACCATATTTTAATTGAGGCAAAAGATGAGATAACTCAATTAGCTAAAAAAGTTGGAGTTGCATCTGAAACTCAAAAAAATCTCTCTGAAAAACTTTCTAAACTGTCTGAAAATGCTGAAAAAATTAAAGATGTTCTTTATGTTATTGATGATATTGCAGATCAAACAAATCTTTTAGCTTTAAATGCTGCAATTGAAGCTGCTCGAGCTGGAGAATTTGGAAAAGGATTTGCCGTAGTTGCTTTTGAAGTCACAAAATTAGCTGATAAAACTCAAGAAAGTTTAGCTGATGTTAATAAAATTGTTGCAATTGTTCTTGAAGAGATGAGAGAAGCTGTTAAATTGATGAGTAAAAGTGCAAGTAGCATTAGTGAATTATCAGTTGTCTCATCAGATGCAAGTCGTAGAATCACAGATACATCTAAAAATATTGATGAATCCGTAGCAATTATTGAAAAAACCGTAATTAGTGCAATTGAGGCTTCAACTAAAACAGCTGATATTATTGAAAAAGTTCAACAAATTACTAAACTTTCAAATGAAAATATGGTAAATGTTGATACTCTTTCTAATACTTCTAAAAAGTTAAATTCAAGTGGAAATGCTTTAAATGAGAAACTTGATTATTACCAAAGTTAGATAGATGAATTTAGCTATTCTTTTTGGTGGAATAAGTTATGAGCATGAGATTAGTATCGTGAGTGCAATCACTCTGAAAAAATCTCTCTCGAAAGAGAACCCTCTATTTATATTTTTAGATTCAAAAAATAATTTTTACCTTATAAGTCCAGAAAATATGGTGGCAGTTAATTTTAGTAATGGAGATTATAAAAAAGAGAAAAAACTTGAATTAACAAATAGTGGCTTTCAACATAAAACTTTTTTTGGAAAAGAGATGTTTAATAATTTGAAAGTTGTTAATCTAATTCATGGAGGTCAAGGTGAAGATGGAACTATAATATCCCTTTTAGAGTTTTATAAAATAAAAGCAATTTCACCTAATCGAGAAGCTTCTGTTTTAAGCTTTAATAAAGGCTTGACTAAAATTTTTGCAGAATCTGTGGGAGTAAAAACTCTTTCATATCAAATTTTTAATATTAATGGAAAGCGAAAATTAAATATAATCGAGTTCCCGATAATTGTAAAACCCTTAAGTTTAGGAAGTTCAATTGGAGTTTCTGTTGTTACTAAATTATCTGACTTAGATTATGCTTTTGATACAGCTTTTGAATTTGAAGATAATTTAATCGTTGAACCTTTTATAAAAGATGTTAAAGAGTTTAATGTGGCAGGTGCATTTACAGATAAATTGGTTATTTCTAATATTGAAGAACCTCAAAAAGGTGAAATTTTAGATTTTGATACAAAATATATGGACTTTTCAAGAGGTCAAACTTTAGAAACAATAGATATTTCTAAGGACCTTGAAAAACAGCTTTTTGAAAATTTTGAAAAGATATATATGCCAAAATTTATCGGTTCTCTAATTCGATGTGATTTCTTTCTAATTAATGATGAGGTCTATTTAAATGAGATTAACTCAATTCCTGGAAGTTTAGCTAACTATCTTTTTACAGATTTCCCTAATCTTTTGAATTCTATTGAGATACCTCAACCTAAAACTGCTTCTGTTTCATATAAATATATCGATAAAATTCAAAGAGCAAAAGGTTAAAATATTTTGGCTAAACGAGATATTATTTATAGAGATAGTAAATTTTCAATTAGCTATGAAATCTTAAATCGAGATGAAAAAGAGACAATTATTTTTCTTCACGGTTGGGGCAGTTCAAAAGCCTTTATGAAAAATATTTTTTCAAATAGCTTCAAAAATTATAAACATATCTATATTGACCTCATCGGATTTGGAGAGAGCGATAATCCTCCATTTCCGTTAAATAGTTTTGATTATAAAGATATTTTAGACATCTTTTTTCAAAAATTAGATATTAACAAAGATATGATTTTTGGACACTCATTCGGTGGGAAAATAGCCACTTTATTAAATCCTACTAAACTTATTCTTCTATCTTCAGCTGGAATAGTTGAACAAAAAAGTGTTTTAGTTCAGTTAAAAATATATAGTTACAAACTATTTAAAAATCTTGGATTTGATTCGATTTTAAAATTTATGATTTCTGATGATGGTAAAAACCTATCCAAAAATATGTATGAAACATTTAAAAATGTTGTTGATGAAAATTTTTCACATATTTTTAAAAGCAGAAATTCTGGCACAACAGATATATTTTGGGGTAGAGATGATCTAGCTACATCTCTTCATTCAGGAAAAAAGATTAATAGTCTAATTTATCAATCTAACTTCCATATTTTTGAGGGTGATCATTTTTTCTTTATTGGAAAAAGTGATGAAATTGAAAATTTAATATAATATTTAATTATTCTTATAATTTGACTAAATAATCTCTGTAAAATCAATTGTATAATTTGAGAAAAATTGGAGATTATTTTTTGTCTAAAAGATTAGCTATTGCATTTACAGGACCATCTAACAGTGGAAAAACAACTATTATTGAAAAAATATCAAAACTTTTAATAGAGCAATTTGACAAAAAAGTTGTAATTATTAAAAATGATCCAAAAGATAAAGCTATCTTTGATTATGAGGGAAAAGATAGTTATAAATTTTCAAACACTGGTGCTGATGTTTTTGTAACATCTCCAACTCGTACAACTTTTCTTTCCAAAAAGCATAAGACTATTGAAGATATGATAAATATTGCTGGTGATTTTGATTATCTGTTAGTTGAGGGTTTGAAAACTTTACCTCTACCAAGAATCGGAATTTTTAGAAACAGTATAGATTTAGATTATCTTTCTGTAATTGATGCACTTGCTATTGATACCTCTATCGATTTAGACAATTATGAACTATCTAAAAACCTTGATATTTTAGATCTAAATAAACCTGAAAATATTCTTAGTTGGATAGACAAAAATGGAAAAGAGGTTTAGGTTAGATTTTCGGGCTTGACCCGATATTTTCAAAATCTTTTAATCTTTTTACCTTTTATTAATGTATAATATTTAGATGAAAATAGAAAATTATTTATCAAAAGTTAAGTTAAAAATGTTTGAATGGATTGAGGAGTTAGATGATAACTACATCACAAAAATCTTTCAATCAATTGAATCTGGAAAAATGGTTAGAAGTCAATTAATGTTTTATATTGCTGAAGAGAGAGCTGATGAGGTCTTAAATATTTCCGCAATTATTGAACTTATCCACCTCGCCTCTCTTCTTCATGATGATGTTATTGATGACTCATATACAAGAAGAGGAGTTCCATCTGTTAATGCAACGGAGGGAAGTAAAATATCTGTAATGCTTGGAGATATTCTATATTCAAAAGCTTTTGTTGAACTAGGTAGTTATAATAAAAATATAATTCAATATGTAGCAGGAGCTGTTACCAAACTCTCAATTGGTGAAATTGCTGATGTAAATTTAGCCAAAAATTTTAATTCAGATGAATCTTTGTATATGAATATGATATATAATAAAACAGCTTCTTTAATTGAAACAGCTTCAAGAGTTTCCGCAATTATTTCAGGAAAAGATGAAGATAAATTTGCAAATTATGGAAAAAATTTAGGCTTAGCTTTTCAAATTATTGATGATATTTTAGATATTGTTCAAACTGCTGAAGAGTTAGGCAAACCTGCTATGAATGATTTTATAGAGGGAAAAACAACTTTACCTTATATCTATCTAAATAGAGAGCTTGACCAAAATGGGCAAGAAAAATTAAAATCACTCCACCTTAAGACACTTTCAGAAGCTGAAACTGATTGGCTATTTGAAAATTTTGAAGTTTATGAATCTATTGAAAAAGCTTATCAAATTGCTCAAGAACTATCTGATGAAGCTTTAAAATCTATACCTCAAAATAGTAATATCAAATTGGAAAATATTGTAAATAAATTGATGTCAAGGAGTAGTTAATGGAATATTTGCTAATTAGCTTCTCTCACAAAAGTACAAATATTGTAGATAGAGATTCTATCTCTTTTAAAAATGATGAAAAATTAAAGCTGTTTATGGATCGTGCTAAATTCTACTTAACAGAAATTATGATTTTGAACACTTGTAACCGAGTTGAATTTTTTGTTACAACTCCAAATGTTGAAGAAAGCATTAGAAATTTATATAAAGATATATCTCAATATTCAGAAATAGATGTTGAAAATATAGGAAAAATATCAGAAACATATCGAAAAGAATCTGCAATTCACCATCTTTTTTCAGTCGTATCATCTCTTGAATCTCTTGTAATTGGAGAAACACAGATTGTTGGACAGATAAAAGATGCTTTTCGCTTTGCTTTTAAATATGGTTTTGCAGGACAAAAAATTTCTAGAGCAATTCACTACGGATTTAAGTGCTCTGCACTTGTTCGACAAAATACAGCTATATCAAAACATAAAGTTTCAATTGCAAGTGTTGCTGTGTCAAAAGCTGAAACGGTTATTGAAAATTTAGATGGAGTCGAATCAATTGTTATCGGTTCAGGAGAGATGAGTCGGTTAATATCTCAATATTTACAATCTAAAGGTTCAAAAGTTACTCTAATAAATCGAACACAAGAGAAAGCTGACAAAATTGCAAAAGAGATTGGTGGAATTGAAGTTCAAAACTACTCTGAAATATATAATTTGATAAATTCAAAACCTCTTCTATTTACTGCAACCTCATCAGAAAAATCTATTATTACAAAAGAGTTTGTTAAAGATGTTGAGTTTCAGAGATATTGGTTTGATTTAGCTGTACCAAAAGATATTGATGATTGTCGTTTAGCATCTATTAAAATATTTAGAATTGATGATCTTCAAGATGAGGTTAATAATAATATTGCTGAAAGAAGAGAGGAGATAATCGCATCTCATAAAATTATTGGTGAATCAACTATGAAATTTTTTCTTTGGATAAATTCTCTTTCAGTTGAACCTCTAATTAAAAATATCTATCTGAAAGCTAAAGATTCTGTTAATGATGAGGTCTCAAAAGCTATTTTTAAAGGTCATATCCCAGAAGAATTTAAAGATAATGTTGAAAAAATTGCTCAACAATCTATCAATAAACTTCTTCATGGAATGAGTAAAAATTTAAAAAAAGTCTCAAATAGTTCAAGTTCAGATATGATTATTGAATCTATTAACTATCTTTTTAACTTAAATTCTGAAAAGAAAAAAGAGGTCAGAGATAGTTATAAATGTGATTATACAATCAGCGAAAAAGATAATTTAATAGGAATGAATTAGAAATCTTTATCTATTTTGTCAAGTGCTGAAATAGTTATTTTTCTTAGATTTCCCTGTTTTTCAAGAACAGCCATATCATATTCATGATTATTTTTAATAATCTCTTTTGTAATATCTGAAATAATGTCAAGATGTTTAGATGTTGTTTGCAAAGGTTGAAACTCCTTATTAAGTAAAAGAGTTAGAGAATAGAGGATAGATTCTGAAATATGTTTAACTGTTCCATCAATCAAAAGTCCAAAATTTTGAATCAACATTGCAGTTTGAACAATCAAATGTTCCGTATGAACGATTCTATCTGACATCTCTCCAATTCTATCAGCCATAATTCCTATTTCCGAGGCCATCCATAAAACACGATTTGCCATCTCTCCAACTTCTTCACCTTTTGATGCAAACTCATATCCATACTTCATACCTCGTGATGCAAAGTGATAACCATATTCCATACCTTTTGAAGCAAAGCTATAAGCATCTTTTCCCATATTAGAAGCAAATTTATATGCATCATCTTCAGCTTTCATAACAAAGTCATGAGCTTTATCTCTAGTTTCAGATGTAAAATTATAAGCATCTTTTCCCATGTTTGAAGCAAATTTATAGGCATCATCTTCTGTTTTAGATGCAAATTTATATGCACTCTCTCTTGTTTCAGAAACAAAATTTAAATCTATTCTTTCACTATGTTTTAAATTTACAAATTTATCAAAAACTGTGACGAACTTATCTAAAGTTTCTAAATCTACATCATCACTATTTTCAGATAACTTTTCAGCAAAATTGTTTAAAGTTTTTTCAATATCTCTATAAATTTTTTCAACACCTCTATTATCGTAAATATTAGTTTCCAAAGAATCAATGTAATCAGATATATTTTCATTTTGAGTTAAAAATCCTATACGAATTAACCCATTCTTTGTTAAATAGATCTCATTATCTTTTTTGAAATAATGCTTCTCAACCTTTAATTTTTCTATAAATTTATCTCTAAATTGCTGTTTAAAATTCTCTATTTTTGATATTTCTGATATTTTTTCTAAGGAAATTGAAAACAAATGATCGCCTATATTTATTTTTGAGAAATATTAAAACTAAATTTTAATTTTACCCTTGTATGAAATTATATACTAGTTGTTCTTATATTTATTATTAAAATCTATCTGTTACAATTTTAAATATAAATTTTAGGAGATATATATGTTAGAAAACATAGATTTAATAGCACTTATAACTATCGCATTCTTAGGCAGTATCGGACATTGTAGTGGAATGTGCGGAGGATTTGTTATAGCCTATACATCAGTAAAAATAGACCCAAAATGGAAAAAAACCTACCAAGCTATCTCTCATGGACTCTATAATATAGGACGAGCATCATCTTATGCAATTTTAGGTTTTATTTTTGGTTATCTTGGAAGTGTAATCTCTGTTGGAATGGAGGCAAAAGGATTTTTATTTATATTTATCGGAATAATTATGGTCTTAATGGGATTCTCACTTCTAGGAAAAATCAAGTTTTTAACATATCTTGAAAGCTCTTTAGCAGAAACTAACTTTTTCAAAAAAACTTTCAGAACTCTTTTAGAAAAGCAAACTTTAATAAGTTTCTATTTTCTAGGAATGTTAAATGGATTTATCCCTTGTGGTTTTGTTTATTTCTTTCTAGCTGGAGCGGTGGCAACCTCATCACCAATTGCAGGTGCGACAGTTATGTTTATTTTTGGAATTGCAACAATACCAGTTCTTTTTTCATTAGGTTTTGTAGTTGGATTTCTAAAAAGTGGGAAATTTAGAAAACTTATGATGAAAATATCTGCTATTATGGTAATACTTTTTGGACTCTTTACAGTTTTCAAGGCTTCAATGCTTTTAACTGGAAAGATGAAGATGAAACAAAATATAGAAATGGAATTCATACGATAAATGAAACAGATAGCAATTATAGGAAAACCAAATGTTGGGAAAAGTTCTCTTTTTAATAGATTTGCCAGAGAAAAAGATGCCATTATCTCTGAAATTTCAGGAACAACTAGAGATGTAAAGAAGAGAGAGATTCTAATAAATGATAGAGAAGCGATCCTACTTGATACAGGCGGATTTGATACATCATCAGAACTTTTTGAAACAGTAACTGAAAAAGCTTTAAAATCAGCAAGTGAAGCTGACATCATTCTTTATATGGTTGATGGTCGAAGACTTACAGAGGAAGATGATAAAAAAAGATTTTTCCAACTTAAAAAGAAAAATCCAAATATTGCACTTGTTGTAAATAAGTTGGATAACGATAAACTTGAAGAAGCAGTTTGGGATTTTGCATCATTTGGAATTGATGAAATATTCCCAATCTCCGTATCTCATAATAGAAAAATAAATAGACTTTTAAATTGGGTTTATGAAAAATTGGGTAAGGATAGTCATCAAGAGGGAGCTGAAGTTCTTGACGAAGATTTTTATCTAAAACATACAGATGAGATCTATATGGCAACTAGCAAAACAGATATTGAAAGTGAAATTAATGTAGCGATAATTGGTCGTGTAAATGTTGGAAAAAGTTCTCTTCTAAATGCTATTACTAAATCTGATAGATGTGTTGTAAGTCCTATTGCTGGAACTACAATTGATCCAATTGATGAGGTTTTAGAACTTGATGGAAAAAAAGTTAAGTTTGTTGATACCGCAGGAATTAGACGACGAGGAAAAATTGACGGAATTGAGAAATATGCTTTAATGAGAACTGAAGCGATGCTTGAAAGAAGTCATTTAGCAATTATTGTTCTTGATGCAACCGAGGAGTTTAAAGAGCTTGATGAGAAAATCGCTGGATTGGTTGATAAACATCATATCGGTGCAATGATTGTTCTGAACAAATGGGACGAATCAATTTATGAATATGAGATGGCAGTTCAAATTATTAGAGATAAATTTAAATTTCTATATTTTGCTCCAATTATCACAATTTCAGCTTTAACTCATCAACGAGTTCATAAACTTCAGGAACATATTTTCAAAATTTATGATAATTACACTAAAAGAGTTTCAACTTCACAACTTAATAGAGTTGTTGAGAATGCTATTCTCAGACATTCACTTCCTGCTCCAAAAGGGCGAATGTTAAAAATATATTATTCAACTCAATATGATACATCTCCACCAAGAATTGCGATTGTGATGAATCACCCAAAACTTCTACACTTTAGTTATAAACGATATTTAGTGAATCAGTTTAGACGAGAGTTTAGTTTTGAGGGTTCTCCTGTTTTAATTACTGCAAGAGCAAAAAGTCAAAGAGAGAAAAAAGAGGAAATCTTACATAATAGTGGTTTTCAAGATGGTGAATTTTTACAGGTTGATGAGCTTTTTTAAAATTTAAGCTGGATTTTTTTATTATATAATTCATTAAAAATTTTAAAGAAAAGTTATATGATATTTAATAAACACCTCTCAAATATTACTGTTTATGAAGCTGGAAAGCCTATTGAATTAGTTGTTAGAGATTTTGGAATTGATAAAAAAGATATTGTCAAAATGGCAAGTAACGAAAATCCTTTTGGAATGAGTAAAAAAGTTTCTAAACTTATCTCTGAAAACTCCGCTAAAGCCTCTCTTTATCCAGATGATTCAATGTTTGAGCTAAAAGATGCTCTTTCTAAAAGATTTAATGTGGATAATGATGAGGTTATTATCGGGGCAGGAAGTGATCAAATTTTAGAATTTATCTCAAGAGCTATATTAAATTCAGAAACTAAAGTTTTAATGAATAAGGTGACATTTGCTATGTATTCAATTTATGCAAAGCAGATGGACTCTAATATTATTACAACTAACTCCATTCACCACGATTTAGATCAGTTTTTAGAGATATATAAGCGGGAACAACCTGAAATTATTTTTATATGTACTCCTAACAATCCAACAGGTGATGTAATTACTAAAGATAATCTTTACAACTTTTTAGAGAAAATTGATAAAAACACTTTAGTTGTAGTTGATGGAGCTTACATGGAATATGCTAAATATAAAAATCCTGATACTGAAATTAAACCTCATCAATTAATCGAAAAATTTCCAAATACAATCTATCTTGGAACTTTCTCTAAAGCCTTTGGTTTAGGTGGAATGAGAATTGGTTATGGCATTGGAAAGAAAGAGATTGTAGATAATCTTTATAAAGTTAGACCCCCTTTTAACATTACCACTCTATCTCTTCTCTCTGGAATTGAGGCTTTAAAAGATATGCAATTTGTTGAAAATACCGTAAATATCAACTTTACAGAGATGAAAAGATTTGAATCTTTCCTCAATGATTTAGGGTTTGATTATATAGATAGTTTCACTAATTTTATAACCATATTTTTACATGAAAATAGTTATAATTCTTCAACTATTTCTAATGATTTATTAAGAAATGGAATAATTATTAGAGATTTGAAGGGATATGGATTAAATGCAATTAGAGTTACAGTGGGAAAACCCGAAGAAAATAGTAAATTTTTCAAAATTTTTAAAAACATTCTATTATAGATAAGTTGTGTTAAATGGACTTCAAAGAACTATTAACCCAGCTATCAAAAGCATTTTTAAAGTTAGATAAGAATCAGAAAATAATCATCTCCCTCTCTTTATTAGCTGTTGTTGGATTCTTAATCTTTTTAGTGATAGTTTCAACTTCTGAAGATAAGAGTTATGCTTATAAACCTCTTTTTGAATCTGTTCCTTATTCAGAAGCTCAACAGATTGTAGAGGTTTTAAAAAAAGGTGACATATCTTACTCAATTTCTGAAAGTCAAAATGGTTTAGCAATAATCAAAGTTGCTAACGAAGATCTTCCTGAAGCTAGAATGCAAATTTCATCTTTAGGTTTGCCAAAAGATAATCGGGTCGGTTTTGAGTTATTTAATGAACAAGAGTTTGGTTCAACAGATTTTGACCAAAAAATTAAATATCTTCGTGCTATTGAAGGTGAGCTTTCAAAAACTATTGAGATTCTTCAGCCAATTGTAAGTGCAACAGTTCATATTGCACTTCCTCAAGATTCCCTGTTTGTTGCTAGACAAGTTAAGCCAACTGCATCTGTTGTTTTAACTATTCAGGAGAATATGATTCTTCTACCAAAACAGGTTAAAGGAATCAAATATTTAGTAGCATCATCTATTCCAAAACTTTCTTCTGATGATGTAATAATTGTTAATGCTTTTGGCGAACCGCTTGGTGATAATGATGATATGACAGCATCTAGTGAAGAAGCTAAAATGCAAATGACATATAAAAGTAGATATGAAAGACAATATGAAAAAAAGATAGTTGAAGTTTTGTCTCCTTTTATTGGTGGAACAGAAAGAGTTGTTGCTAAAGTTACAATTGAATTTGATTTTTCAAAAGAGAAGACAGATAAAGAGTATTTTGATCCTGAATCTGTTGTAAGAAGTGAGCAAAGTGTTGATGAGTTGCGAGAGGGTTCAAATCCAAAAGATATTGGAGGAGTTCCTGGGGCAGTTAGCAATATTGGAGCGGTTCAAGGAATGGGTGACAATGGCAAAGAGAAATATGAAAAAAGTAAAGCCACAACCAATTATGAAATATCTAAAACAATATCGAGTAATAAATCTGAATTTGCAAGAATTAGACGGGTTACTGCTGCTGTTGTTGTAGATGGAAGTTATCAAAAGAAGCTTGATGAAGATGGTAAAAAGACTAGAGAATTTGAATATATACCTTTGGATAATCAAAAACTAGAATCTGTTAAAAGTTTAGTTATTCAATCTATCGGTATAAATATAAATAGAGGTGATGAGGTTTCAGTTAGAAACTTCCAGTTTAAATCGATTCAAGATCTTCTAAATAGAGAGGTTATTCTTAATAGTTGGACTGACAAGTTAGCTAGATATTTCCCTATTGAAACCGTTGTTAAATATCTTATTGTTGCAATTATTCTATTTATATTTTACCGTCAAGTTATTCGCCCTTTTGCAATCAGAATGCTGGAAGAGGTAAAAGAGGATAACGAGCCAGTTGATTTAGGTTTTGATATAGATGAAGTTTTAGAGGAAGACTTATCTGAAAAATATTCAGCTATGAAAAAGAATGTTGAAATGTCATTAGGTTTAAATGATGGAATGAGTGAAGATAATCTGAAATATGATATATTAGTTGAACAGGTTACAAAATATATTGAAGATAACACAGATGAAGTTAGTAAATTAATTCAACTTCTTATCTCTTCTGAAAGTTCAACTCCGCAAAGTACGAATGAGAAATCTGCAAATCTTGATGAGGTGTAAATAAAAGTATGATAAATCATATTTTAAGAAGAGTATCAAAATTCACAGCTTTAATTTTACTATTTTTAGTAATTTTAATTGTGTTTGATGTATCAAATAGATACATATTTTCAAATGGTTCAATAGCTCTTCAAGAGTTGGAATGGCATCTTTTTGATATTGTTATGCTTTTCTCTCTTTTTTATACTTTAAAATTAGATGGTCATGTAAGAGTAGATGTTATTTATACAAATATTTCATCTGAATGGAAAAGATTTATAGATATATTTTCACATCTATTTTTTATAATACCTTTTTCAGCTCTTATAATATATTTTTCACTTAGTTTTGTAGAACTAAGCTTTACACAAAATGAGGTTTCACCAAATCCAAATGGTTTAGAAAATAGATTTTTAATTAAATCGGTAATTATTATCGGCTTTTCTCTTTTAATAATTCAATCTATTTTAGAAGTAATAAAATTATTTGGATCAAAAAAGTAGAATTTCTTAAAAATTATCGGGTTTTATCCCGATAATTTCTCTATTTTAACTCAACAGTTAAACCATTCTTCATATTATTTAATATATAAATATCTGTAATTTTTACATATTTAGTATATTTAGGGATTTTTAATTTTAAGTATTTTCTTCTTCTATCATCTTTAAAAACCTTTATTAAAACAAGTTTTTTGTTATAAAAGGATATGTAAGGATGCCATCTATTATTTGAAACTGTCGCAAACTTAATAGTTTTTCCACCATTAACTTTAAGCCAATAATCAAAAACAGGTGTTTTAAGTCTAAGCTTTTTATTTTTTATTAAACTTGGAACATTTAAGATTGCATTTGTAGTATCGATAGAGTAGCTCCATTGAAGAAGAGCATTTCTATGAATTCCAATTATCTTACAACCCTTTTTTACCAAAGATGAATATAGCAGAGTTGGATCTAAAATATAATCAGATATAAATTCAATTGTCCAAACAAACCCTCGTTTATTTTTTTCAGCTTTAAGAACTCTATATTTAAAATATCCTAAATCTTGTAAAGAGTCTGAAACAATCTTCATAAAGAAAATTGGATTATCCTTTCCCCTAAATGAGATCTTGATTGACTTTGGTTTATTTAAAAATAGTTTTAAAATACCATTTGTTTTTAATTTCCTTAAAACAGAGATAATATTAACTTGACCTTTTTGCATAAACTTTTTGTCATTTTCAAATATTTTATTGATCAAAGAGCGATGTTGTCTAAAACTATTTTTATCTACAAGCTCTTCAACCATTTTCATAACTGGAGATGAGTTCAAATTTAGAGTCAATATAAATATTGAAAAAATAAAAATAACTTTTTTCATCTATCTCATTCTATCTATCAATATTGCTGATGCAACACTCACATTTAGAGAATCAAATTTACGACTCATATTAATCGTCACTTTCTCATTTAGCATTTTTACAACTCTATTTGGCAGTCCATCAGATTCACTTCCTAAAACTAAAACTCTTTTTTCAGCAAATTCAACTTTTCGAGCATCTTTTCCATCAAGAGTTGCCCCATAGAATTTAAAACCTTTCTGTTTTCCCTCATTTATAATGTCATAAATATTTTTGTAATGAGAAACTTTCATATCAAAAATTGCTCCTGAACTTGTTCTCACCATTCCATCAAATTTTAACTCATTGATTCCCGTAACAATTATTCCATCTACACCTAAAGAGTAAGCAGTTCTAACAATTGAACCGATGTTTCCAACATCTGTAATTGAGTGCAAAACTAAAATAAATTCAGACTTTTTCATTACATCTTTATAGGGAGTTAATTCAACTTCATCAATTTCCGCAAGAAAGCCTTGATGATTACCACCTTTTGCCATCGCTTGAGCTTTCTTTGTATCAAGTTTAAAAACTTCTATTCCAGAAAATTTTCTGAAAATTTCTCGATCAACATCTTTTGATAAAAAGATTTTCTTTACTACTTCTCGTCTGTTCTCTAAAAGATAAAGAACTGGTTGTTTTCCATATACTATCATTTTAGAATGATACCAAGTTTTATTTTTAGCTAAAAAATCTATGCTTTAAATGAGTTTTTATAATTTAAGTTTTATTTAAGTTATTGACGATACAATTCCACCATCAAAAACGGATAGCCGGTTAAACGGTCGAAGCGATTGATTGTTATTTAAATATTAGAAATAGATTTTCTATTTCAACTGAATTATTG
>Ga0256826_1000755_pt1 | contig 19922 bp, 22 predicted proteins | sample CV79metaG_FD_185975 | JGI IMG/M metagenome (GOLD analysis project Ga0256826, IMG submission 185975) | Hydrothermal vent microbial communities from East Pacific Rise, Pacific Ocean - CV79 | ecosystem: Environmental > Aquatic > Marine > Hydrothermal vents | place: Pacific Ocean: East Pacific Rise...
GCTCCACCAACTTTATAAACTTCGCTAACACCACAAAGATGACAAGCTGCAAGTAAAAGCTCATTTGGCTCATTATCTGGTGTTGGTGTACATACTACAATATTCTCAACTCCTGCAACTTGAGCTGGAATAACATTCATAAGAAGAGATGATGGATAAGCCGCTTTCCCACCGGGGATATAAAGCCCAGCAGAATCAACAGCAGTAACTTTTTGCCCTAAAATAGTCCCATTTTCTTCAGTATCAAACCAAGATTTTGGTTTTTGTTTCTCATGATACTTTTTAATTCTATCATAAGCTAAATGAAGTGCAGATTTAAGTTTAGCATCTATATTGTCATAAGCTTTTGCCATAGATTCTGTTGAGATTTTTAAATCTTCATCAGTATTTGGCGTCCAGTTATCAAACTTTGAGATATGCTGTTTTAAGGCTTTATTTTTATCTGTTTTTATCTCATCTATTATATTTCCAACTATAGAACTAACAGTAGCAATATCCATTTTACCTCGCCCTAAAAGCTCCTCAAATTCAGCTTTAAAACTACTATTTTTTGAGTTTGTAAAAATCATTTTTATCCTTTTCATTCATCTTTTTATATGCTTTTTTAACTACTGATAAAGCACCTAAAAAGTTTTTTGCATTTAAAAAACCCATAAGTGGTTGATACATTGGTCTTCCACTTGGAAGTAAAAACCAAATAGCTGGAGTCCCTGGTTGCCACAACTCTTTAGGCATATAATCATTTTCATCACTGTAAGAAACTATAGATATAAAATCAGAATTTAACTCACTAATAACCTGAGCATCTTTAAATGTTTTTTGTTCAAGCATTACACAATATTTACAAGTATGTCTTGAAGATACAAACAAAACTGGTTTGTTAAATCTTTGTGCTTCTTTCATACCTGTTTTAAAATCTTTTGCCCATTTTATCTCTGAAGCAGAAACATTTATGGCCAATACTAAAAATAAATATATCAATATTTTACGCATTTTTTTTTACCTTTTTTAAAATCTCTTTTGAACAGTCTAATGCAGATTTATTTGTTACATCTACAACAATATCCGCCAGTTTCAAGTACTCTGGACGTCTTAAATCGTACAACTCTTTTGCCTTATCTAAATCAGCCAATAATGGTCTTTTTTTAAGTTTTTTTGCCGCATTTGGATGAGTTTTTATCCTTTTAATTATTTTATCAAAAGGGCTATCTAAAAGAATAACAGTACCGATATCTTTTAAATTTTTTTGCTTGTAAAAGCCTCCACCTGTAGAAATTAGAGTATTTTTAACACTTTGTTGTAGCCATTGTGCTACTTTTTTTTCTAAATTTCTAAAATATTCCTCACCATTCTCAGCAAAAACTTTTTTTATTGTTTTGTTTTCCATACTTTGGATTAAATCATCAGTATCTATGGCAACATAATCAGAATTTTTAATAATTTCACGAGCAACACTTCCTTTGCCTACACCCATAAAGCCAATTAATATAATATTTTGTTTCATTATTATTCTATTCCCTCTACTGAAATACTAAAAGCAGACATATCAAAATCTGGTTTTGTCTTTATTATTTTCATATAAATAAGTACTGGTGCTATGATATTGTACTCTAAAATTAGCATACTCAATATAAAAGTACTTGCAAAAATTGGTAAAATTTGTGGAATATAATATGAAAACATAAATCCTATCAATGAAAATATATATAACCAAAATTGTATTTTAGAAAACTTTTTATTTATCATCTCATTCATAGTTGGTATGCTCATGTAACCTTTAGAATTCAGATGAAACCACACAAGAAATGGTACAATTTTATATAACATTCCAATCATAATTGAAAGTATAAAACCCCCACCTATAAGAATAGAAACCATAGATACAAACTCATCATTATAAAACTCATTTATAGCCCAAGAAAAAGTCCCTAATGTCATAAAAATAGCAGCCGCTCGCCAATAAAGAACAGTAACATCACTAACTGGACGACGACGCTTATTTAGTTTTATCCAAACAGTTGTAGCAAATGCCCAAAAAAAGTTTGCTATCCATACTTTTGCTAAAACAGGATAAAAATCATAAACATTTAAAATCAACCATAAAACAAGTCCTATTGAAATAAGCCAAACAACTTTACTTTTACAAAAACGCTTAAATCTAGGTGCTACATAAAACATTGGTAAGATATGAAAAGAAACACCAATAATCAAAATACCAGCAAAACCAAAAATAGCCCATACACTATGGATATTTGCTAAAAGCATATGTAATGATGAGAACTTTTGTGTTGCATAAGATGAAAGTAAGTACATACCTATTAGTACAGCTATAAAAGCAAATACTAGTGAAGTCATTATTGCCCTTACACTAGAGGTTACATTTGATACTTTTTTAAGTGTTAGAAGCATTGCTACTATCATAATTAAAAAACCAATACCCAAAAGCAAGGATGCAGAAAAAATAAGTACTTTTACATCATTTAAAAGCCCAAATATCATAAATAATGTACCAAAGACTAAACTTATATGTGAAATTTTAGCGATTGTAGCTACTTTTGATACACTTACCCCTGCTAAAACAGGAAGCATCTGGGTTAAAGCTCCAAGCATTACAAAACCTAAAAAACCAATAGTAATAGAATGAGTTATTGCTATAGAATCCATAGAAAAACGACTACTCAAGGTAGCTGCATCGGAGAACAATATAAGCAATCCAGCTATTATTCCAAATAATGGTGCTGTTAGAAAAAATCTAAGTGGTGCTGATATTTGTGGAGCTTGATCTGCTGATAATCCATTTAAATCCACTTTTTCTTTCCTACTTATCTACCACCATAGAATCCATCATTTCTACGATTCTATCTGATTCTTCTGAAAGATGTTGTTGAGCCATTGTATAAAGCATTTGTTCCTCTTTCATGTTATGTTGTTGCATTAAAATCATAAGTGTTTCAGAGTTTCCAAAAAATTTATCTTTATTTTTATTTTCTATTGCCACACCCATTTCAGCTAAAAGACTACGCATTTGAGTATGTTCTTGTCGCATCATAGCTGTTGGACCTTGAGTCATACCCGTTTTAGTTTCAAACTCTTCAAACATTATACGCTCTTCCATTTGAAAATGTCTCTCTGTCTCACCAGCAAAAAGCTCATAAGCCTCTTTTGCATCATCTATAGAATCTGCAACCGCATCTTCCATACTTGCAAAAAGAGTATCACAACGAGAATGATCTTGACTTAAATATTCTTTAATTGTACTCATAAATATATACCTTTTTTAAAATAATTTTTGTATTATATAGAAATAATCTAAATCTTGTATTATTAAGTATCAAGAATAAAGTTCTTACATTGTTATTTAAACAGCTTTTTACTATAATATCCTTTTTAAAATAGATTATAAAAACTTAGGATAAATTATGAAAAATAAAAAGTTTATTGCACTTGGTTTTGGCTCTGTAATAATTGCTATCACCTTACTTGTCTCTACAAATTTATTTGCTCAGACTAAAAATACAAAAGATGCTACATTAAAGAAAGAAACTTCAAGACTTGAAGCATTAGCAAAATTTACAAAAGTTATCAGTATTGTTGAAAAATATAATGTTGATGACATCACTATATCTGAACTAATGGACAAAGCACTAGATGGCATGATGTCAAATCTTGATGCACACTCAAACTATCTTAAGCAAAAAGATTTTAAAAGCTTAAAAGTTCAAACAGATGGTGAGTTTGGTGGTTTAGGAATTACAGTTGGCATAAAAAATGGAGCATTAACTGTTATTGCTCCCATAGAGGGTACTCCTGCTGATAAAGCTGGTCTAAAAGCTGGAGATATCATACTAAAAATCAATGACAAATCTACATTAAGCATGACTATAGATGAAGCAGTATCAATTATGCGTGGAAAAGTAGGTGATCCAATAAGAGTTACCATTGTTCGCAAAGATGAAGTAAAACCTTTAGAGATTAAAATCATAAGAGGAATTATTACTATTGAATCTGTTTATGCAAAAAGCATAGGTAATGACATCCAATATATTCGCGTTACAAGTTTTGATAAAAAAGTAGTTGAAGATGTTTCAGATGCTATTGAAAAAAGAAAGACAAGTACAAAAGGAATTATCCTTGATTTGAGAAACAATCCAGGTGGTTTATTAGATCAAGCTGTTGGACTTGTTGATATTTTTGTAGATAAAGGAACTATTGTTTCTCAAAAAGGTAGACATAAATCAGATGAAGAAACATACACTGCAAAAGCATCAAATACTAAAACAAATGTACCATTAGTTGTTCTTATCAACGGAGGAAGTGCTAGTGCAAGTGAGATTGTATCGGGAGCTTTGCAAGATCATAAGCGTGGAATTATCATTGGTGAGAACTCTTTTGGAAAAGGAAGTGTTCAAGTTGTTTTACCAATTACAGCAGATGAAGCAATTAAGCTAACTATTGCTAGATATTATCTTCCAAGTGGTCGTACTATTCAAGCTGTTGGTGTTAAACCAGACATTGAAGTACTACCAGGTGAAGTTAAAACTCATAAAAATGAATATGCACTTAAAGAGGCTGATTTAAAGAAACATTTAGAAGAAGAACTCGAAAAAGTTGATGGTGTAGACAAAACTAAGCCTAAAGAGAAAAAGAAAGATTCTAAATTTATCATAACGGATGAGATGTTAAAAAAAGATATGCAACTTAATGAAGCATCAAATATTTTAAAAGCACTAATAATTACAAAAGGATAATTAAAAATGGAAAAAAGAGAACTACTTTATGAGGGAAAAGCAAAAAGACTTTTTTTAACTGATGATAAAAATCTAGTAATATCTGAATTTAAAGATGATTTAACTGCTTTTAATGGTGAGAAAAAATCTTCTGAAGCTGGAAAAGGCGCTCTTAATAATAAAATATCAACTGAGCTTTTTAAACTTTTAGAGGCAAATGGGATTCAAACTCACTTTGTAAAAATGCTAGATGACAACCACATGCTTCATACAAAAGTTGATGTTATACTAATAGAAGTTATTGTTAGAAATATAGCAACTGGTTCATTATCTCGTAACCTTGGTATTGAAGATGGAAAAGTTCTGCCATTTACACTTGTAGAATTTGACTACAAAAATGATGATTTAGGTGATCCAAAACTTAATGATCAACATTGTCTTATTTTAGAACTGGTTGAGCATCAAGATGAATTAGATAAGCTTCGTCGTATGGCAAGACAAGTAAATGACATTTTAAAACCTTATTTTGCTGAAAAAGGTTTAAATCTTGTTGATTTTAAATTAGAATTTGGTAAAGACTCAAATGGAAACATTATTTTAGTTGATGAAATCTCACCTGATAATTGTCGTTTTTGGGATATTGAGAGTGGTGAAAAAATGGATAAAGACAGATTCCGCCAAGGTCTTGGTGGATTAACAGTAGCTTACGAGCAAGTATTAAATAGAATTTTAGGAAAATAATCATGATAAAAGCAATAGTAAATGTATCTTTAAAAACAGGCGTATTAGACTCTCAAGGTAAAGCAGTTCATCATGCACTTGATTCACTTCACTTTAATAGTGTTGAGGATGTTAGAGTTGGTAAACAAATTATTTTAAAACTAAATACTACTGATAAAGAAAAAGCGATGAAAGATGTAGAACAAATGTGTGAAGATTTGTTAGCCAATACTGTAATTGAAGATTACGAGATTGAGTTAGTATAATGCAAAATTCTACTATAAAGGTAACTATTCTTCAGTTCCCTGGAACAAATTGTGAATATGATACACAACATGCTTTTGAATCACTAGGTGCAAAAACTGAAATACTTTGGCATAAAGCAGAATCAATACCATCAGATACAGACTTAATTGTAGTTGCTGGTGGTTTTTCATATGGTGATTATCTCAGAAGCGGTGCTATTGCTAAATTTTCTCCAGTTATGAAAGCAGTTAAAACTTACGCAGATAATGGTGGAAAAGTTTTAGGAATTTGTAATGGTTTTCAAGTCTTAACAGAAACTGGTTTACTTCCAGGTGCCTTAAAAAGAAACGATGGACTTCACTTTATCTCTAAGCACCACACACTTAAAGTTGTAAACAATGATAATATTTTCTTAGAAAAGCTAAATAATGGTGATGTTATAAATATACCTATAGCACATCATGATGGTAACTACTTTATAAATGAAGCTGGACTTAAAGATCTTGAAGCTAATAATCAAATCCTTTTAAAATATACTGATGCTAATGGTGATGTTAAAAATCCAAATGGTTCAGTTGAGTCTATTGCAGGAGTATGTAACAAAGAAAAAAATATATTTGGACTTATGCCTCATCCTGAACGTGCTATGGAAGCACTACTTGGAAGTGATGATGGAGTTAAAATGCTACAAGGTTTTTTGAGCATATAATGAAATTATTTTTTGTATGGCTGTCTTTATTTTCTATAATTTTTGCAAATACAATAGATGAAGATAGTACTGCAGATTATAACTCTATGAGTAACAATCAACTACAAAAAGTACTCTACCTTAACTATGAAAAAATTCCAAAGAGAGTTTTAAAAGGTGAGATTTTTGCAGTATCTATTAAAGTTCTCTCAACTATACCTAATTTTACAGATGTAACATATAAACTTTCTAATTTAAATGGCTTAAAACTGCTTACAGAGTTTCCAGTAAGAGATAATGACAATAAATATTATTATGAAACTTTTTACTATCTGGCAACTTCAAGTCATGCTAGTTTACCAGACATAGAAGCTACACTCTTAAACTATAATGAAGACATATTTAAAACAACTATTTTAGAAGGTGTAGCACTAAATACAGTAGCACTTAATCCTAAAAATAATTTTTCTAACATATTAGCAAATACTTTTAATCTACTTGATTACAAAACAACAAGCTATGATCAAACACATAATATTGTTGTATTTACAGCAGAAGCTACAAACTGTGATATTGCTTCATTGAAACTAAAAAATATTTATAAACAGGGTATTGAATCTGTAGTAGAATCATATATTGACTCTAGAATAACATACTATGTAATTATTTCAAAAGATATTAAAACTTTTTCTTTTTCGTATTTTAATTTGAAGAAAAATAGATTTATAAATATAGATTTTCCTATTATCGTAAATGATGACAGTGTTACAACACAAAGTGATTTAAAACCAAAAAATCAATCTCATGAGCTATTAAAGATGCAAATTGCTGCTACTTTAGCAATAATTTTTCTTATATTTAGTTTTTGGAGAAAAAAGTATATTTATCTTATATTTACACTTTTACTTATCGCGTATGTAGCATACATTGCCGTACCATCTGAAGAAATATGTATAAAACAAGGTTCTAAAATACAACTTCTCCCTATGCAAAATGGAACTATTTTTAAAACTACACCAAGTGTGTATTATCTACAAAAAGAGGGACAAACTAAAAAATATACAAAAGTAAAACTAAAAAATCAAAAAATAGGTTGGATTAAAAATGAAGATATTTGCTCGCATTAGTTGGCTGTATGCTACTTTAATATTCCTCACAGCATTAACTTTAATGATAGTACTATTTTACATAGTTCCTAAACCATATAGTAGAAAAATATCATCATGGCTTATTAGAATAACCACATTTATTGGTGTTGAAATAGAGGGAAGAGAAGATCCTGAAGTAGATATGTTTTTACTAAATCATCAAAGTGATTTAGATATAGCTGTTATGGAAACTGTATCTAAAAGAAATCTTGCTTGGGTAGCAAAAAAAGAACTTTTTGATACTCCATTTTTTGGTTTAGCTCTTAAGTTACCACAAGACATATCAGTTGCGAGAGAGAGTAAAACATCACTCATAAAACTTATTAAAGATTCTAAAAGAGTACTTGATGAAAAAAGAGTAATTACAATGTTTCCAGAGGGGACTCGCTCAAGTAAAGGTAAAATGCTTCCTTTTAAAAGTGGTGCAAAAATGGTAGCAGATAAGTTTAAACTAAAAGTTCAGCCTGTTATCTTGATGCAAACAGCAAAATATTATAATATTAAAAAATTCTATTTTAAGCCAGGAAAAATTAAAATTATTTATCTTGATTCTTTTATCGCAGATAAAAGTAACCCTGATTGGCTGAAAGATTTAAGAATAAAAATGCAAAAGGTGTATGATGATGAGTTGGCAAACAATCCTAGCCATAGGTAGTGGTGGATTTATTGGTGCAATACTACGAGCATATCTAAATGGGCTGGTAAGTCATAAAGTGCCTCATGTACTACCATTTGGAACTCTTAGTGTAAATCTCATTGGTAGCTTTATTATGGGTGTACTAATAGCTTACTTCATGTATAACACTTCTTTATCTGTTCATACAAAATCTTTTCTCTCAACTGGTATTTTGGGTGCATTAACAACTTACTCAACTTTTGCAATTGAGAGTTTTTTACTCTTTGAGGGTGGAAGTATAGGACTTGCTTTACTAAACATGTCATTAAATGTTTTTGGAAGTGTAGTTATGGCGGGAATTGGTTATAATATAATCAATAACTATTTTAAATCATAACTATTTCATCAGCACACCACTTAGCTAATTCTAAATCATGAGTAATTAGTAACATTCCCATATTATCTAAATTTTTAACAAGCATTGCCATTACTTCTAATTGAATCACATTATCAAGTGCTGAAGTTGGTTCATCTAAAAGTAATAATTCTGGTTTCATGAGCATTGCACGAAGTATCGAGGCTCTTTGTAGCTGACCACCTGATAGTTCATGAGGAAGTTTTAAAAGTAAATCATATTCTAAATTTATATTTTCAAGGTATCTATCTAAATCATCTAAAGAGGCTACATCAGAGATTTGATTTAATAGTGAGTAAGATGGATGAAAAGAACTATATGGATCTTGAAAAACTTCTGCACATCTAGCTGAGGAGAGTGAACCAGAAAAGGGTTTTAAATTTTGCAATATTAACTCAAAAAGTGTACTTTTTCCAGCACCACTTGCCCCTACGATAGCCTTAATTTCACCACGTTTTAAAGTAATTGAAAAATTATCAAAAAGTAAGCTTTCTTTTGTATATCCAAAAGAAAGATTTTTTACTTCTAAAATATTACTCAAAAATTAACTCTTATTTAATGCTAAATATAGTTTTGCTAACTCTTTGTAAAGTGCATCTGGTGTTAAATCTACATTTTGTTCCCAAACTCTTTTCATAACTACATTATCTTCTTCACCAGCCCATATTTTAATATATGAACCATCTTTATAACCATTATCTTGACGGAATTGATTTAAAATATTTTTACCAACATAAAGTTTATACAATGAATCTAAATCTAATCCACTCATGATAACTAAATCAAAAAAGTCAGATATCAAAGTTTCTAAATCTAAAGTATCTTCGCTAAGACTATGACGCATAATATCTTCAACTTTTGATATAACATCATTTTGCAAAGCAAAAGTTGCACTTTTTACATCTATTTTAGAAAAACTCTCAAGCTGTGCTACATTAATAGCTAAATCTTCAACACCACCTTTAAGATTTTTTGAATAATCTTCAATAGCCAAAGAAATTATGAAATGCCAAACATCAATAACTTCAATCTGAAGATTATCCCAATCTGCATCAGCAGATAAGTCTTTCCAATGCTTCCAAGTAAAACTATCAATCATTTCCGCACATTCCATATAGATACAGCGTTTCCAGTTTATAATATTACCAGTTTTTGTAACACCATCTGTCCACTTATCACCATTAGTTGCATCATTTAGAGATGCTTGAAGTTGCATCATTAAAAGTATTTTGTCCATAATATATGTTTCCCTTTAATGTAAAATTATATTTATGTATTGTACCAAAATTGTATCTAATATGATAAAATACACCAATGAAAAGAATAAATTGTAGAAGATGTGAATACTATTTTGTTACTTGGAAGCCTAAACAACCTCATGGATGCAAGGCTTATGGTTTTAAATCACCACAAATCCCATCACTTGTAGTTTTTCAAAGCTCGGGAAGTGATTGCACTATGTTTAAACAAAAGAATCCTAAAGGTTTATCATGAATATTAAAGATGAGTTAAAGCAACTTAAAGAAGAAAATACTAGATTAAAAAGCTTACTAAAGATTCAAGAAAATGAGTATAGTGAAAAAAACTCTATTGAAGATCTAATAAATATTGAAAAACTTGAAGATATTTTCATAAGATTCTCAAAACTAACCGGATATACAACTGGATTTATTAAACAAGATACACGAGATATTTTAATATCTACAGGTTGGAGTGATGCTTGTAAAACATACCATAGAGGAAATGAATCTTCAGAACATATTTGTCAAGACAGTAATACAGAATTAACAAAAAATCTTAGAGACACTCATGATATCAGTATGAAAGAGTGTCAACATGGTATGGTTGACGGTGCAACTCCAGTTATTATAGATGGTGAGCATTTAGCTGATATTTTTAGTGGTCAAGTACTCTTTAACAAACCAGATATAGAAAAGTTTAAGCTTAGTGCGAATGAGTTTGGTTATGATATGGATAAATATATAAAAGCTATCCAAGATGTTAAAATAATCTCAAAAGATAAACTAAAAGAAGTTTTAGATTTTTTATCTGCTATTGCAAAAATGGTTGCAGAAATTGGAAAAGATAAAAAAGAGTATCTAAAACTAAATGCTTCTCTAGAGCATAAAGTCCAAGAGAGGATTAAAGAACATGAGTCTTTACTTACGCTCTTCAATGAGAGTGATAATGTTTTATTTGAATGGAATAATGATGAAAAATGGAGTATTTCTTTTGTATCACAAAGCGTTTCAAGACTTTTAGGTTACTCAAAATCTGAATTTGAAAATAATATAGATATAGACTATAGTTCTTGTATCCATCCTGATGATTTAGAAATGGTTAAAGAAGAAGTCTTAGTTGCTTCTAGTAGCAATAAAAATTTCTTTTCTCATCAACCATACCGCATAAAAACTAAAGATGGGGCTATTAAATGGATATTAGATAATACTGTAATTATTAGAGATAAGAATCAAAAAATCACTCATTATTTAGGTTATTTATCTGATATTACAAAAATCAAAGAATATGAACAAAAATTAGAAATCTTATCTCAAACAGATCAACTTACTAAAATAAAAAATAGACTATATACCGATGAAATAATCCAACAACAATATTATAGATTTTTAAGAAATGAAGAAAAATGTAGTGTTATTTTAGTAGATATTGACTACTTTAAAAAGGTAAATGACACGTATGGACATATGACTGGGGACTTAGTACTAATTGAATTTTCAAACCTTCTTAGTACGAATATTAGAAAATCTGATATTATTGGAAGATGGGGTGGTGAGGAATTTTTAATAATTTTACCATATACTGATATTAAAAAAGCGATAGATTTAGCAAATAAATTGAGATTACTGATAGAAAACTTTAGTTTTGCAAAGATTGGATCAATTACTGCAAGTTTTGGAGTATCTGAGTTTAAAAGCAAAATAGGCATAGAAGAGTTATTAGATAATGCTGATAAGGCTCTTTACAAATCAAAAAACAATGGTAGGAATCAAGTGAATTAGATTTTTAAGATAATTTTTTTGCCAAATCCAAGCCTATTATCTGTAAATTTAAAATAATTAATTTTAATTTGCCAAAGATCAGGATTTATAGCTAAGGCGTATGGGAACTTTTTAAAATAAAGTTTTTTTAAACTTTCATTCTTAAGTGCTATAAATTCACCTTTAAACTGTAAGCCCTGTATTTTACCAACACTTTTAGTTTCTAGTACTACGCTACCAGCTATAGAAGAATTTTGTAAAATATTTTTTATATGTTGAGTTTCTAGTGAACTTGCGATAACAAAAGAGTGTAATTCTTTATCAAAAGCATAAAATAGGTTACAAACACTAAAGTCATCACAACTTGATGTAGCTAAGCAAAGGACATGATGAACTTGTAAAAATTTATCTATTTTATCTAATTCTGAACTCATAGAAAATTTTGAAATAATATATTTTCTAAATCAGCAGAAGAATTTATATCTCTCTTTTTTAGCATCATTTGTGCTATATCATCATGCTTTAGTGTTTCATATAATTCTGTTGTGCTAACCATATTGTAGTAACTTTTTAAAAACTCTAAAAGAAGTTCAAAGTTATCTCCTTCTTTTTCAGTATATCTTTTAAACATTTTAAATTCATTATAATCAATTTCTATCAATCTTATTCCTTAGTGCTATATCTAACTGCTCAATTACCTGTGACATTCTAGCAGAGCTAATAGCAAAATTCAAGCGCATAAAACCAGCACCCTCTTTTGAAAAACTAAGTCCAACATTTAAACCAAGTTTTGCTTCATCTATAAAAAAACTTTTTAAGCCTCTTAAATTTAGATTCATCCCGCGACAATCAAGCCAAGCTAGGTATGTAGCTTCTATGGGTGTTAGTTTTATCAGGCTTGGATATTTATCACAAAGCTCTTTTAACATCTCATAGTTTTTATAAAGATGTTTTTTAAGTTGTTCTAACCACTCTGCCCCATTTTTGTATGCAGATTTAAATGCTTCATGAGAGAGTACACTACCCTCTGCAAAATGGACACGATTATATACTTTTTTAAATCTTTGTCTTAATTCTTCATTTGAAATTGCCACAGAACTCATAGCAAAACCTGCCATATTAAATGTTTTTCCAACACCTACAGCTGTTATGGTTATATCTCTTGCTTTTTTACTAAGTGAAGCAAATGGTATATGTTTATTTGGTTTATAAACTAAGTCAGAATGTATTTCATCTGAAAATACTACTATATTATGCTCCAAACATACAGCCAAAATCTCTTCTAACTCCTCTCTCTTCCAAACTCTACCAACTGGATTATGTGGTGAACAAAGAAGTAAAAGCTTAGTACTATTATCTATTTTTGATTTTAAATCATCAATGTCAAAAGTATAAGTACCATCATTTTTAAGTTTTAGTGGATTTTTAAGTAGTTTTCTATCATGAGCTGTAACTGAATGAAAAAAAGGTGGATAAACTGGTGTCTGAACAATAACCTTGTCTCCAACTTCACTAAAAGCATCAATAGCTACAGACATTGACGCTACAACAGAGTGTGAGTAAAGCATATCTTCAACTCTAAACTCTATCTCATGATGAGTTTTAAGCCACTTTATTTGTGCTTCAAATACACTTTTTGAAACTTCCTCATAACCAAAAATGGGATGTTCTAACCTCTTTTTCACAGCTTCTAGTACAAAATCAGGTGTATCGATATCCATATCTGCCACCCATACAGGAATGACATCTTCAGTACCAAACAACTCCTTTCTTAGTGTATATTTTTCTGCATTTGTTCTCTCTCTACAAACAGATTTAGAAAAATCATAAATCATCTTTTTTTCCATATACTAACCTCTGCAATACTATGCTGATATTTTCTTTGTGTCTCTCGTATAACAAATTCAACATCTTCTACATGAAGTAATTTAAACTTATTATTTAAAATATTCTTTAAATTATCTATAGTTCTTACCTCTTCTCCGTTTTCATCTTTATATCCACCAAGCCAAAACTCTTTTTTTGTTGAATTTTCTTGCCAAGTATATGGTGATGTAAGTATTAAAATTCCATCATCATTTAATCTTTCATCTATAGTTTGCAAAAATAACATAGGGTTATAAAGCCTATCTATGAGATTTGTTGCCATTATTAAATCATAAGAGTTGAAATTTGGTTTTAAGTTACAAGCATCACCCTGATAAAAAGATACTTTATTTACTAACTTTTCGTACCCTAACTCTTCTAAATTTATTTTCTTATTTTGTGTTAAATCTCCCTCAATATTTGTATGAAAGGCCACAAAACCACTCTCTTGTAACTTCACCCCAACACCAATAAAACGAGCAGAAAAATCAACACCATCAACTTTTTTGAAAGTTTTTGCTAACTCAAATGTTGCCCGACCAGTAGCACAACCCAAATCTAATGCTTTATTTGTATTTATAGAAAATTTTGAAGCAATTTCTGCCATATTTAGAGCAAAATTTCTTACTCCAAAATTATCATCTCCATATTGAAATTCACAATATTGAGATATTAACTCATCACTTTCATAAATATCTATCTCATCATTTTTTGTATTTTTGGAGACTACATATCTAAAACCAGCAAACTGATAAAAATGTTTTCTAAAAGCATAACGCGAATGTTTCATAATTAAGTTTCCACTACTCGCCCATGAAGAACCAAGTATAAGTGCATGTTTATCATCAAAGGTTGGAGTAGAAAAATCATCATAAGCTTCATGTACTTCAAAACCTTTAAAACCAAAAATTGGTGTCCTACTCCATTGCCAAACATTTCCAATTACATCATAAAGCATATCTGAGGTAGAAATTGAAAAAGCAAACTCATTTACTGGTGATGATGAAGCATAATGATTAAAGTTTATGTTAGCTCCACTCTCATGAAGATTTGGAATATCTTTTAGATTTGTTTGTTCATAAATTGCTCTATCTTCAGCTTCACTTGGTAATAAATATTCTTTATTATCTTGTTTACTTTTGTATCTACAAAATGCTTCAGCTTCAAGTGCATTTACTTCAACTGGCCAATCTTGAGGCATTGGTATAATTTTTGATAAAGCTCTATACATATATTTGTCATTTTTTAAAACCCAAAAAACTGGGTATTTTAAACCACTTAAATCTAAAAATCTTTTACCTTCATCATCCCAAAATTCTTTATTTTCATAACCACCATCTTTAACGAAATTCATATATTCGCCATTACTTACAAGAAATTTTGAAACTTGAAAGTCATTTAAACTCTCTTTATACTCTCCATATTCATTATCCCAGCCGTATAAATTATGCTCTTTAGTTTTACCAAGTTTTATCTCTTTTGAGTGAATATCTATAAGTGAATTTACAGGTGCTTCATCACTATGATTACATAAAACAAAATCTTTCACCTCTTTTATAAGCTCTATAGGCATTTGACGATGAAGAACAAGCGATGTTTCAATATGAATCCGCTCATGTTCAATCCCCATGATTATTATCCACATAGCTGAGTCTTGAGTTATTGGCAAGGTTAATTCCAAATTCATAATCAAATCATTAACTAAATCTTTTACTTTTTTTCTATACTCTCTAACTTCTGAAACCTCTGGCCAATTATAGTTTTTAGAATCAACATCATCCCAACTCATTTCATCAACACCAACAGCAAAAATTGATTCAAAACTAGCATCTATTCTTTGGCTAATTACTTTCATATTTATTAGTTTATTTACAAAAAAAGTAGCAGTATGCCCAAAATAAAATATCATTGGATGACGTGTTATTTCAGATTTTTCGTAAAAGACACTATCATCTTTTAAAAGTTCAAAAACCTTCTCATATAAATCAAAAGTGTTATTAAAATACTCTTTTATCTCTTGACGTTTTTTTTGTATATCTGTCCCATCTAAAGTCATAGGATATAAACTTAATTTACTCAAAAATAGCCTTTAAATTTTGTTATAATCATTATATGATTTTTTCACAAAGTAAATTATTAAATAAGTTCACAAATATAACTCATGCCTATACAACCAAAGATAGTGGAAATTTAGCCTTTCATGTAAACGATAATATACTTCATGTTAAAAATAATCACAAAAACTTAGCTAAAAACTTATCCTATAAAAAACATAAACTTATACACATGGAACAGATTCACTCAGACATAGTTCATGTAGTTACAAAAAATGATGATTTTTTAACTACACCCACTTGTGACGCTCTAATTACAGATATAACTGATACACCACTCATGGTAATGGTAGCTGATTGTAGCCCAATACTATTTTATGATAATGAAAAAAAAGTTATAGCTGTAGCTCATGCAGGAAGACAAGGGGCATTTAAAAATATAATCAAAACAACACTAAATAGTTTTACAAATATTTTCAATAGTAATACCTCATCTATATATGTGAGTATTGGTGCTAGCATTGGGAGTTGTTGTTATGAAGTTGGTGCTGAGATATACACAGAAGCAAAAGAATTAAAACTTGATTATGCCATAGAAATTAGAGATAATTCTTACTATCTAAATATTAGAAATATTTTAAAGAAACAGCTACTTGATGCAGGAATTTACGAAAAGCACATAGATATCAGCCAAGAGTGTAACTGCTGTAAAAATGATAAATATTTTTCATATCGTGCCAACAAAAATTGTGGAAGATTTGCTGGTGTTATTAAACTAAATTTTTAACTCTTTTAGCTAACTGAACGGGTAATATACCTAAAGATTCTTCAACAAGTTTGGTATTTCCATGTGTAATAAAGTCATCACCATACTCAAAACTTGTAAGCTCAATATCTAAAATTTTATTTTCTGCTAAAAATTCTAAAATAGCAGAACCAACACCACCAGCTTTTGAACTATCTGAAAATATAAACCATTTTTTATGCTTTTTACTTAACTCATGAAGCATCATCTCATCCAATGGCTTTACAAATCTTAAATCTAAAATACTAACTACTTCATCTAAATTTAAAGAAGTTTCGTAAGCACGGCCAACACCATTTCCATAACCTATAAAAAGTATGTCACTCTCATGTGATTGAACTAACTGTGATTTAGCAAGTTTAAACTCTATTGATTCTGCTAAATCTGTCTCTATAAATGAGCCACGAGGGTAACGAAGTGAACATGGATGCTGATACTCTGCTGCAAAAGCCATAGCTTGGTGAAAACTTTTTTCATCTCTTGGAGCAAATAATGTCATATTTGGGATAGCTCTTAAAAAACTTATGTCAAAAACACCCTGATGAGTTTCACCATCTTCACCAACAATCCCTGCTCTATCAAGAGCAAAAACAACAGGTAAATCCATAAGACAAGTATCATGAATAACTTGATCATAACCTCGTTGTAAAAAAGTTGAATAAATCGTACAAAAAGGTTTAAAACCCTCTTTTGCTAAAGCAGACATTGATGTTACTGCATGTTGTTCTGCTATTGCTACATCCCAAAAACGATTTGGATAAGTTTGCATAAGTTCACTCATCCCTGTACCACTTGGCATTGCAGCTGTAGCTCCTACAATTTTATCATTATTTTTTGCAAGATGCATTAGAGATTCTGTAAATATTTGCGTTGCAGATTTAGCTGATGATTTTTTTAGTGAACGACCATCATTTACATCAAAGGGAGAGACTCCATGCCATTTTTCTTCTTTTCCCTCTGCAATCGCGTAACCCTTACCTTTAATAGTTTGACAATGAATAAGGACTGGTTTATTTAAGCTTTTTGCTCTTTTCATAATCTCAATAAGTGAATCTAAATTATGCCCATCTATTGGACCAATATAATCAATTCCCATCTCTTCAAAAAGTATACCAGGAGTAATAAGCTTTAAGCTCTCTTCCATTCTTTTTGCAATATATCTAGCACCATCACCAAAATTATCTATAAAACTCTCTGTTTGCTTTTTAAAACTTTGGTAAAATGGTGATGCCATTGCAGAAGACAATATTCTACTTACTGCACCAATAGGTTTTGCAATACTCATCTCATTATCATTTAAGATAATAATCATTGGGTATTTTCTATCACCAAGTTCATTTAAAGCTTCATAAACCATACCAGCTGTCATAGAACCATCACCTATTAAAATAACAGGGACACGAGAATCTTGCTCATTTTTAATATTTATAGCTTTTGCTGCTCCTACCCCTAAAGATATAGATGTTGAACTATGCCCAGCTACAAAATAATCATCATCACTTTCACTTGGTTTTGTATATCCACAAACTCCATTAAACTGACGAAGAGTATCAAAGTTATCCCATCTATCTGTTAAAAGTTTATGCGCATAAGATTGATGACTTACATCAAAAATAAATGGATCTTTTTTAGAATCAAAAACTTTATGCATAGCTACAATAATCTCAGTTGCACCAAGTGTTGAGCTTAAATGTCCACCATTCTTACTTACTACTTTTAAAATTTTCTCTCTTATATCTTGACAGATATTCTCTAGTTCTTGTATATTTTTATCTTTTATATTCATTATTATTTATATTCTTTTATTCACTTAAAGCAGCTCTTTTTACACGCTCAAATCTTTTGCTTATTTCAGCATCAATATTTCCAGCATCACTAAGAGCTATAACACCACCCTCGCTTACTGCACTATCTGATATCACTTCAATATGTTTCATAGAACCAACATGCTCACTTATAGCACCATGATCTTTTGGATTTACTTTTAGTGTAATTTTAGAAGCTGATTGCAACTCTTTGATTAACTCACTAGATAAAACGGTAGCTATTGAAGATGAATTTTCAGAAATTTCTATACTTACTACCTCTTGAGCAATATCAAGTGCTGCTGATATTAACTCTTTTTTTATTCCCTCTAATGCAGTATCAAACTCTTGCGCACTATTTTGTAATGTAGCAACAGAAGTTGAAAACTGCTCTAAAGAACCTGAACGATTTGATTCTGCATCTTCTAAAGCTTGTTTTTTACCCTCTTGTAAACCTAAATTAAAAGCTTCTTCTTTTACTTTTTGAAGCTCTTTTTTATGCTCATCACTCATATCTTCTAATTTCATTTGAAGTTTAATAAAATTTGATGACATATCATCAGTTTTTTTCATTAAGGATTCAATGAGTGAATCTTTTGAACCACTACTTAAGGCTGAAGCATCTACATCACTTTCTCTACGAGCTGGATGTTCATCTTGTGTATGTTCCACATCCAATACTGTATCTTCCTTAGCAGTATTACTATCATTTTTATTAGTTGATAAAACTTTAAAACTATATTTATCAACATCATGTTTTTGTATATTATCATTATTAATTACACTAGCCAAAACTTACTCCACCATCTCTTCGCCAGATGCACCCATTTGAATTGCACCACTTTCAGCAAGACCATTTACAACTTCAACAATTTTTCTTTGTGCAACTTCAACATCTTTCATCTTAACAGCACCCATAAACTGCATCTCTTCATCAAATGCTTCACGAGCGCGTTCACTCATAGCAGAGTAGAATTTTTCTTTTAAATCAATAGGAGAAGATTTTAGAGCAAGCATTAGATCTGCTTTTTCTACAACTTTAAGAGTTTCTGTAATAGCATTTTTATCAAGTGCTACTATATCTTCAAATGTAAACATCATCTCTTTAATCAGATTAGACATCTCTTCATCACGCTCTTCAATTTTAGCAAGAGTATCTTTAGATGCTTTAGCACCAAGACGGTTAAAGATATCAGCAACCGCGCGAGGTCCACCAACCTCAACTTTATATGATGCAAGTGACTCAAGCTTAGACTCTAGTACTGCTGAGACTCTTTTAATAACAGATGGTGATATATCTCCAAGTTTTGCCATTCTCATGGAGACTTCACTTCTTAAATCATCAGGAAAATACTGAATAGTATCAGCAGCTTCTGTCGCATCCATATGTGCTAAAATCAGAGCAATAGTTTGTGGATGTTCATTTACAATAAAGTCTGAAAGTTGCTGTGGTTTAATTTTTGAAAGATAAGCGAAATTTTGAGTCTCTTGCATAGTTTTAGATAATTTATCTAAAACTTTCTTAGCTTCTTCATTTCCTAATGTTCTGTAAAGTAGCTCTTTTGCATACTCCATACCACCAGAAGTTATAAACTGACCAGATTGAAAAATAACATGAAATTCTTCAAGTATTGCAGATGCTACTGCTTTTTCAACTGTTTTATTCCCAGCTATATATTTAGAAATTTCTGTAATAGCTTCAACACCCATATGAGCAAAAACAGCAGCTGTAGCTTCTTCCCCTAACTGCATTAGTAAGATAGCAGCTTTTTCACCCATGCCCATTTCATCATAATTAGCTTGTTGTTGTGTATTTAGATTCATGATATTTCC
>Ga0256826_1000756_pt1 | contig 19921 bp, 24 predicted proteins | sample CV79metaG_FD_185975 | JGI IMG/M metagenome (GOLD analysis project Ga0256826, IMG submission 185975) | Hydrothermal vent microbial communities from East Pacific Rise, Pacific Ocean - CV79 | ecosystem: Environmental > Aquatic > Marine > Hydrothermal vents | place: Pacific Ocean: East Pacific Rise...
AATACTCATTAAAATCCACAGAGGATTAAGCAAAAGCTTGAAATTAAAAATGGTTGATGATTATCTTTTAAACTATAAGAAAAAATGATTATTTAGACACCATTTTTTTACTTTAAATCGAAAAAATAGAAAATTATGCACCCATTTTTTTAATTAAGTCAAATAATAAAATAAAATAGAATAGTTAATAAATCACCTAGTGGAAATTCACCTGATATTGTAAAATCTTCAAATAAAGAAAATTCTACATATTAAAAAATATAGAATAATGTTTATTTTAAATATATTTTGATATAATCAGTTATCAAAATTATATAAGGGGTAAACATGAAGTTTTTAATAATCTTAGTTTTAAGTGTTACACTTGCTTTGGCAACTATTAATATTAATACTGCTACCATAAAAGATTTTACATTTTTAAAAGGTATAGGGGTTAAAAAAGCAGAGATGATTGTAGAATATAGAGACAAAATAAAATGTTTTAAAAGTATAGATGAACTTACAAAAGTAAAAGGTATTGGTGATGCGACTATATCTAAAAATAAAGATAATTTAAAACTTGGTAAATGTTCTAAATAAATATTAGGAAAAATATCTACACAAACTTAACTTAATAAATTTTGAGTTAAAATATGGTAAATAGTTAAGGAAGTGTAATGTTAAATAAATTTAGATTAGTTACAAGAAGTGATATGGATGGGTTGGTATGTGCTGTTATTTTAAAACAGCTTAATATGATTGATGAAATCACATTTGTTCATCCAAAAGATATGCAAGATGGTACTATAGAAATAACTCAAAATGATATCATCACAAATTTACCTTATTATGAACAAGCACATTTAGTTTTTGATCATCATGAGAGTGAATCTATTAGAAATGGTGAAGCGGATAATTATATTATTATTCCAGATGCACCTAGTGCTGCTAGAGTTGTATATGACTACTATGGTGGGGCTGAAAAACTACCTCATATTGCACAAGATATGATGGAGGCTGTTGATAAGGCTGATGCTGCACAATTTAGTATAGATGATATTTTAAATCCTCATGGTTGGGAATTATTAAGTTTCTTGATGGATAGCAGAACAGGTCTTGGAAGATTTAGAGAATTTAGAGTATCAAATTATCAACTTATGATGGATTTAATTGATTATTGCATTGATCATACTATTGAAGAAATCATGCAACTTCCTGATGTTATAGAGAGAGTTGAGTTATACAATAAATATCAAGATGATTTTATGGATCAACTTAAAAGATGTACAACTATTCATAATAACCTTGTTGTATTAGATCTTAGAGAAGAGGAAATAATATACCCTGGTAATAGATTTTCAATTTATGCACTATTCCCTGATACAAATATTTCTATCCATGTTTTATGGGGATTTAAAAAACAAAATACAGTATTTGCTACAGGTAAATCTATCGTCAATAGAACTAGCAAAACAAATATTGGTGAACTTATGCTTAAACATGGTGGCGGTGGTCACAATGCAGCAGGTACGTGTCAAATAGATAATAATAAGGCAGAAGATATTTTAAAAGAACTAATTGAAACTATTACAAATGATGGTTAAGATTTAAAAAATAAGATTATCTAGAACTAAAGAGTAAATTCTTTTAACTTTTTTTCCAGCTCTCTAGCATCTGGCATATAAAATTCTACAACTTTATGGAATTTTTTAGAATGATTCATTTGTACCAAATGTGCTAGCTCATGAACTATCACATAGTCAATTAGCTCATGAGAAGTGTTAAAGAGATATAAATTTAGAGTTATATTTTTTTGCGAGCTGCAAGATCCCCACCTGCGTTTCATTTTTCTAAATTTTACTTCATGATAGAGTAAACCCATTTTAGTAGCAAAAAACTCAACTCTTTGCCTCATGTAGTTTTTTGCTTCATCTATGTTGGAAATATTTTTATTTGCACACACCCTACTTTGTAGCTCATGTAGTTTTTTTCTCATCCAAATTTCTCTTGAGAGAAGTAAATCATTTATAAAAGATTTTGAAACTTTTGGTGTTTTAAGAGTTATGCAATTTTTTTTAATACTAATATATGAATTTTTAAGTTTTGGTTTGCAAATATGTTCTATTTGTAAACCATTAAAATTAATAATTTGCGTAATTGATTGGATCTTTAATCCCTGCTATTTTAAAACCATTTAAACGAAGCCTACAACTATCACAAACTCCACAAGCTTCATCTTCATCTTTATAACAAGACCAAGTTAGATGTAAAGGTACTTTAAGATCTATAGATTTTTGGACTATCTGTGATTTTTTAAGATTTACAAGTGGCATTTTTATCTCTATGTTAGTTTCATCTTTTGTACCAAGATTTATGCTCTCTTGCATACTTTTTATGTATGATTCTCTACAATCAGGGTAACCACTGCTATCCTCTTCCACTACACCTATGCTTATTGCCTCAGCACCCTCTTTTTCTGCTACAGCTGCTGACATAGATAAAAATATACCATTTCTAAATGGTACATAAGTTATAGGTACGCCCTCCTCTATGCCTGTTGTTGGCACATCTATGTTTTTATCTGTAAGTGCTGAAGCACCAAGCTGTTTGAAAAAATCTAAATTTAGAATATATTTTTCTTTTATATTTAGCTCTTTACAAATATCATTAAAACATTTCAACTCTTTATCTTGCGTTCTTTGATTATAGTTAAAATGAACTGCAACCAATTCATAGCCATCATTTTTCATCATATATGCAGATAGTGTTGAGTCCATTCCACCACTCATGACACATACTGCTTTTTTTACTTGTTTATTCATAAAATTATTTTAACATAAATTTTTAATCTATATACAAAGAAATACGATATATAATTAGAGAGTAGATAAAATTTACATAAAAGGATTTAAAATGGATGTATCATCATCAAGCACAAAACTTTCAACAGCTCCAGCAGATATTCAAAAAACAGCACAGGATGTTCAAGAAAAACAGATGCAACAAATTTTAGATAGTGCAACAAAACAAACTCAACAAGCTTCAGCACAAAAAACTGGAATGGGTACTTTACTAAATATTTCAACATAACAGTTTACATAGATGTAGTTATATTGCGCTTCATTGGCTATAATTGCATTTATGATTGAACTAGATAACAGAACCTCTTTAAATATAGATACAAACTTACTTCAAAATATTGCAAATTCTCTAAGCTTAAAAGATATAGAGCTTATTATAACAGATGTTAAAGAGATGCAAGAGATAAATAAAATTCAACGAAACATAGATAAAAGTACAGATGTTTTAAGTTTCCCTTATGAGGAAATGCCTATGAGTCCACTGGGAAGCATAGTTATTTCATCTAAACATATACAAACAATGGCAGAAGAGTTAAAACATACTACAGATGATGAAATGGCACTTTTATTTATTCATGGACTATTGCATCTTTTAGGCTATGACCATGAAGTAGATAGTGGTGAAATGAGAGAAAAAGAGCTTGAACTTATAGAAAAATTTAACTTGCCAAAAAGTTTAATAGTACGAACACAAGGATAATATAATGGATTTTGTAATTTTTACAGTAGCTATGGCAGCTTTAATTTATGGTGCTGATTTTATAATTAAAGAGTCAGAAAGAATAGCTTTGCATTTTAATATATCTCACTTTGTAATTGGGGCAACACTTATAGCATTTGGTACATCTTTACCTGAAATGGCAGCTTCTATGATGGCTGCTGCTGCTGGAAAAACTGACATGGCTATTGCAAATGTTGTTGGTAGCGTAACTTTTAATATTACTCTTGTTTTAGGTGTTGTATTTTTTATATCAAATAAAATGCATCCAAAAAGAGATTTGTTTGCAAAAGATAGTGCTTGGATAGTAGTGCCGATAGTATTATTTTTTATCATGATACAAGATGGTGTTATAAGTCGTTTTGATGGTGCATTGTATCTTTTAGTAATGGTTTCATATTTACTATTTTTATTTTCTGATTCAAAAGAGGATTTAGAGGGTGAGATAGATGAAGATTTAGCTCGTGAAAAATTCAACTGGGGTAAGTCTATTGTACTTTTAGGTATTGGTTTTGTCTTAACTATTGGTGGGGCAAATTTTGTAGTAGAGAGCGGAACAAATATAGCAAGAGTTTTTGGTGTAAGTGAATGGATTATAGGATTATTTCTTATAGCTCTTGGTACTTCACTTCCTGAGCTTGTAGTATCTTTAGTGGCTGTTAAAAAAGGCAATGCTGAAATGAGTATTGGAAATATTATAGGCTCAAATGTAGCAAATTTCTCTATGGTATTTGGTGGGGCATCACTCATAAGTCCATTGACAATAGATTTAGCAAAAACTCAGTTTGATCTTATCATAATGGCAGCAGCCTCTTTAACACTTGTATTTATTTTAGCAAATAAACTTTATAATAAAGCTGGTGCAATATTTTTACTAAGTATTTTAGCCCTTTTTATTCAAAACGCTTTATAAAATTACTTTTTTATATATTTTAATTCAAGTAATCTATTGTAAATTTTAGAGACTATTTTACCAGCTGCATGACCACCGTGACCACCATGTTCTACTAAAACAGAGACTACATATTGTGGTTTTTTATATGGTCCATAAGAGGTAAACCAAGCATGTGAACGGGAATAATAATCCATGTTGTGTTCTAGTGTACGCTTTTTTATATCTTGCATAATGGCTACAACTTGTGCTGTCCCTGTTTTACCAGCAATCTTTACTTTAGAGCTAAGATAGTTAGTAGCTGTCCCGTGCGGACTGTTACACACTTCATACATTGCTCTTTGAATAAGTGGTAATCTTTTTAACTCTTTTTCATTTAAAATATTTTCAAGTTTAATCTCTTTTTTTTCATCTCCGATTTGTTTTGCTAAAAATGGTGTTGGTAATTTTCCAGTTGCCATTAAAGCTGTAAATCTTGCTATTTGCATAGGAGTTACTAAAAAATCACCCTGACCAATAGAGGTATTTACAGTTTCACCAATGTACCAAGGTTTATTATATTTTTTTCTTTTCCATATACGAGATGGAACAATTCCTATAAATTCATTTGGTAAATCAACACCAGTTTTCTTTCCTAAACCATACCGAATTAAACCCTCACTCATTTTTTTAATACCAACTTGTATGCTTCCCTTGTAAAAGAAATCATCACAGCTTTCTCTAATAGCTTTTTTAATACCTGTTCTTCTGTGACCTTTTTTCTTCCAACATCTAAATACTCTTTTTCCAAGAGGCATTTTTGCTCTACAATCAACAGACCAATTTGGACTAAGATTTGTTGTAGTGTATATGAGTCCAAGACCTGTTTTGATAGTGGAACCAGGTGGATAAAGACCATGTGTTAGTTTATTTGTAAATGGTTTTTCAATCGAATTTGATAGTTTATCCCACATTTTATATGACACACCAGTTACAAAAGTATTTAAATCATATTCTGGATAACTAGAAGCAGCCAATATTGCTCCATCCACTCCCATAACAACAACCGCGCCAGATAAATCTTTAAATAAAGATGATATATATTTTTGTAACTCTATATCAATATTTAAGATAAGTTTATTGTCTTCAATAGCTTGAGTATTAGATATTTCCTCAACTTCTTGATTACTAGCATTTACTTTTATCTCTCTTTTACCAGCAATTCCTTGTAGATATAAATTATAATATCTCTCTATACCTGTTTTTCCAACATAACCTATTAATTTTTTTAATTTATCATTTTTTATATCTTTTTTATTTGCACGAGAAACATAACCTATCATATGTGCGCCTATCTCTTTATATGGATAGTATCTTCTTGGTGCAGGTATAATATTGATATTTTTTCTTAAATTTAAAATAGAATAAACAGGCATTATATCTTTGTAGGAAACAAAACGAACAACATCTATAAAGTTATGATTGTAGTATGAATCAGCTTTTTTATAATTTTTTATAATTTTTTTTATATCTAAGCTTGGTAAAGATTTAGATAATATTTCAATATCATTATTAAATTTATCAATATTTTTTTTGCTTCTTAAATGTGGTGCTAATTGTATTTTAAACCCTAGTTTATTTATAGCAACTGGTCTATTTTTTCTATCTACAATTTCTCCTCTTACTGGTGCAATTTGCTCTATTCTTACTGTATTTTCATAAGAACGTTTAGCATAGTAGGTATTTGACTCAACAGCTAGAAAAAATACTCTTACAATAAGTGCTAACCAAGTAGAAATAAAAATAAAAAGTATAAGTTTAATTTTCATAAAATACTCACTATAAAAAATTCAGTTACTATATAGTAAATTATATAGTAACTTATATTAGATTCTGGAATCAAAAAGATATATGATAATAAATAATTAAAAACATAAAAGCCCAAATAAACAAAAATAACAATTGATATTTTTGTACATGAGAGACAAGAGAAATTTTTAGAAATTTTTGGAATTATATATCTATACATAATTAAAAAATAAATAATTGTACTAAAAACAATATAGCCATTTTCAGCTTCAAAAATGACTAAGCAAAGAGATACTAATATAATGTATAAAGTATTGTCTTTTTTTATAGCTTTTGAGAATAATGTATATAAAACTGCTAAAAGGGGTGGTAAAAACAGATATACACCACTTAGGGCGCTATATATTAAAAATATAGCGACATAAATAAATGGCGTTAAAGGGTTTTTATAAGAGATACTTCGTTGCATACAGGAAAGTGCTTACATTTGATACAATCAGCCCAAATTTTATGTTCAGGGAGTGACTCTTTTGGAATTTCTACAAAACCTAATTTTTCAAAGAATGATTGCTTATATGTTAAACTTAGAACTTTTTGTAAACCTAAGGTATTTGCTTCATCCATTGCTTGTTTAATGAGTTTTTCTCCTATACCATTTGCTCTATGAGTTTCTTTAACAATCAGAGATCTTACTTCAGCTAAAGATGGTGCATGAATATGCAAGGCACAAAATCCAACTATTTCATCATTATCTTTAGCAAGAATATAAGAACGAATATTTGTAGCTATCTCATCATCACTTCTAACTAAAATAACACCAGATTCAATCTCTGGAGCTACAAGTGTTTGCATACTTGGAATATCTTTAAGTACTGCTTTTGTTATATTAATTTTCATCTAATTCATCTTGAAGTACTTCATGAATAATATTTATAACTTTATGAAGCCCTTTTTTCTTTGAACTTGATACCATTAGAGCATTTGGAAAATGACGTCTAAGAGCATTTTGTTCTTTTTGATTTAATTTATCTATTTTTGTAAAAACTTGAATAATATGCTGAGTATCTCCAACATGTTCTAGTAAAAAATCTACAACAGATTTATCTATTTCTAAAAATGGATGTCTACAGTCAACAAGATGTATGAAAAGTTTTATTTGTCTTCTTTTTGAAATATAATCTGTAAGATTTTTTTCCCAATCACTTTTTATAGATTTTGAAACCTTTGCATAACCAAAACCAGGTAAATCAACAAACTTTGCAAAACTTTTTTCTTGAGATTCTCTATCAATAAATGCTACATCAAAATAGTTGATAAGTCTAGTTTTACCAGGTGTTGATGATACTTTAGCTAAACCTTTGTGGTTTGTTAGAGCATTTAAAAGAGAACTTTTACCAACATTTGAACGTGCCATAAATACAACTTCATTTTGCTCCAAGGTATCTGGTGCGCCAATGATATTTGGTGCAGAAGTTACAAAAGAAGCATCTACTATTTCTATCATTTTTCCTCTTTATCTTTAGGTAAATTAAAAATCATAATAACAGGTTTTTCCTCTTTACCCCTTGCATAAGCTTTACCCTCTACAGTTTTTAATATAACTTCAGAACCTATGATTTCTTTTTTTTCATTTAATTGTTTTAAATAAACATCACCATAAAAATAATATTCTTTAGATTTTGGAATATATACAACTTTTTGCGCTTTTCCACGGTATTTTGAACCATCTTGTGTTTGTATAACAAATGAAGCATTACCTTCAGCAACAAATTTTTTAGGTTGTTGTTCATCATCTGTATATATAACAACCCTTGAAGCATTTAGTTCATCATTACCTTTGATTATATTTACGTCTCCCTTAAAAACAGAAACACCTTTTTTTTGATCAGAATTAAATAGTTTTGCTTTTATTTGTAGCTCTTGTGAACTAAGAGATAGTGTTAAAAAAGTTATTAATAATATTATTTTTGTCATTTTTTTCCTTATTTTACCTGATATTTTGCTACAACTCGTTTAGAAGTTATCTTATCTTTTATATTATCATATTTAAGTTTTATTCCAGTAACTACATTCTTACTTTTATATAGAATATACTCTCCATTTGCATTATAAATATTTGTTTTTTTATCATATGTAGCTGCTTTTGTTTCAAAGGTTAAACCATCTTCTCTTGAGTAAACTACATTACCATTCAATCTTACAACATCATCTTTATATACACCATCATCTGCTTTCATATTTGCTATATATTTTCTTGAATTATCAGTATAATCAATATCATTAATTATATATTTTTGAGGATATTTAATACCATCTGTTCCACTTACAAAAGTCACTAAACCTTTTGTATTGAACTCATACATTGTAAATTCCAATATATTAAATAATGGTATATCCTTAGCTATCTCTTGCTTTAAATCTAAAGGTTTAAAAGCAAAAAGTATTACAGCTAAAAAAATAGAAATAAAAAATAAAAAGATATTAATATTCATTTTACACCCAAACACTCATGAAGTTATCTCTCATATCATTTTCATCTACAATAATATCAATCATCTCTCTAACAGCACCATTTCCACCATTATTTTCAAGAATAGTATTTACTAAAGATTTTATCTCTTTAACACCATCATGAGGGGTAAAGCTTCTTCCTGCAAGACTAAGCATAGAAAAATCATTTAAATCATCACCAATAGCAGCAACTTCATAATTTTTAATTTTTAATTTTTTTATAATCTCTTTTAAAACTCTATCTTTATCTCTAATGCCTTGATGCAGATGTTGCACACCAAGTTCTTTAGCTCTTTTTTCAACTATGCTAGATTTTCTTCCTGTGATTATTGCAACTTCACCACCAATTTTAATCCAAGTAGTAATTCCAAGACCATCTTTTACATTGAAATTTTTACTTTCAATAGAATCACCATTATATGTAAGTTTACCATCACTTAAACAACCATCAACATCAAGTACTAAAAGTTTAATCACAGTACATCTTTTGTGCTGGGAATACCAACTCTTTTATTTTGTGTTGTTGCACGTCGAATAGCAACAGCTACAGCTTTAAATGATGCTTCTATAATGTGATGTTTATTCTTCCCTCTAAGCATTACTATATGAGTACTAATTTTTGAATTAAGTACAAAAGCTCTAAAAAATTCTTCAACAAGTTCAGTATCAAACTCTCCAACTTTACCAGCAACTGGTACCTCATAAACTAAAAAAGGTCTATTACTTAAATCTAAATCACAAGAAACACAAGCCTCATCCATAACAATATTTGCTGAACCAAATCTCTCCATATTAACAATAGGGTACAAAGCCTCTGACAATAATGAACCAAGAACAATACCAACATCTTCAACACTATGGTGATCATCAATGTGCGTATCACCTTTGCATCTAATATCTAAATCAATTAAAGAATGTTTTGAAAAACTCTCAAGCATATGGTCTAAAAAACCAACACCAGTAGCTATATTGCTTTTACCTGAGCCTATTAACTCCATAGAGATAGTTATATCTGTTTCTTTTGTTTTTCTTGACTTAGTAATCATAATTTATCCTCATATTGTTATCTAACTATAAAAGCATGGTTAAAATAACCAAGCGTTTTATAATCTCTAGCTTCTTGCTCACTTTTAAAGCCTCTTAACCAAACTTTAAAAACTCTTTTTCCTTTAATTTTCATATCTTTAATGATAGTATTGTACCCATCAGTACCATCATATTTTTGCTGAGTTGCTATTGCACCTGTTATTTTTGAAAAAGATGCTATTTGAAGAGCAAACCCTTCTATATGCCTATTCTTAGGTGATTTTTTTAGTTGTTGTTTTGTTGGTATATGTTTTTTACCTTTATCATTAAAGCCTAGTATCTCCAGTCTTACGGGAGCTGTACCACTTCCAACCATATTTATTTTATGAGCTGCTTTATTTGATAAATCTATGATTCTAGTTGCGACAAAAGGTCCACGGTCATTAATTCTCACTACAGTACTAAGTCCATTTCTTAGATTTGTAACCTTAACAATAGTATTCATTGGCAATGTTTTATGAGCAGCTGTCATATCATACATATTATAAACTTCACCATTTGATGTAAGTTTACCATGAAAGTCAGGACCATACCAAGAAGCATTACCTTTAAAAGTATCACCAACATTTACGACAGTTGGATAGTATCTAATCCCACGAACTATATAAGGTCGCATTGTTGGATGCTTATAATCTTTTTTATTTATACTTGAACTATAATAATTTTTATTTGCTGAATATGTTTTAGGCTTTGAAAAATTACTATAAGTTCTTCTTCCTTTTGAGCTACAACCAGCACTCATTAAAACAACAATACTTAAAGCAATAATATATATTTTATTCATAAAGTTTCAATCTTTCGCCAGTTCTAATTAGGCTACCTTTTATATGGTTTTGTTTTTTTAAATTTTTTACACTTATCTTATGTTTTTTAGAAATGGACTCTAATGTATCCCCTCTTTTAACCATGTAATAAAACTTAGAATGTATTCTTTTTATTTTACTTTTGCTATCTATGGGGATTATAAGCTTTTGTTTTAATCTTAATCTTGTATTTTTAAGATTGTTAAAATCCATAATAATTTTATATGAAACGCCATATTTTTTACCAATATAAGAAAGATTATCACCACGCTTGACTCTATGAACTCTATATATATTTTTAATATCTTGCTTGATATATCTTTGTTTAAATTCTGATAGCTTTATGTATGGTATATAAATATCATAAGTTTTAACATCTGGTGGAATAAAATCATATTTTAAATGTCTATTTAGTTGTTTTAAATCATCTATAGGGATACCAATAAGTTTTGCAACTCTTTTAAGTGATTCCCCACGTGGTAAGGATATAGTTGAAACAGAATATGCATTTGCACGATTTAAAAGATGTTCATACTCACTTTTTAGCAAAAACTGCTCATCATTTCCCATCATAGCTAAAGCAACTATTTTTCTAATATATATTCTACTCTCTCTAGGGATATATTTTTTTTTAGGATCTAATAAAATAGATAGCTCATCACTTTTTGCTTTTTTTATTGCTCTATAGAGTCTTCCCTCTCCACAATTATAAGCGATAGCAGCTAAATACCATTTTCCAAATTTATCATGAAGATATGATAAATATTTTGCAGCAGCTTTAGTTGATTTTATAAAATCTCGTCTTTCATCTACATATTCATCAATTCTTAGACCATATTTCTTACCAGTAAACGACATGAACTGCCATAATCCAGATGCTTTCTTGCGTGAATATGCTTTAGTTGAGAAACGAGATTCTGCCATTGCAAGAAAGAGAAACTCTGCTGGAATTTGATACTCTGCTAATATACTTTTTATAGCTGGAATAAAAATATATGCATCGTCCATAGCCTTGAAAAATCGTTTTTCTTTATAAATTGTTATATTGCTATTTTTCATTTCATTTAAAATATGGTCATAAAGGAAAGATGTTTCTATATCAAAAGATTCAAGTATAGCAATCTCTTTGTTGTGGTTAACACCAAAAATCAAATTGGCATTTAGTAAAAATGGTAATATTAATAATGCTAAATATCTCATATAATTCTTTATAGTTCTAAAATTTAAAGAGTAGATTTTATCTAAATCAATATTAATAAAGGGTTAAAACTTTTTAATATTAAGAAATATCAAAGAGTTTTAGGGCATTACTTGTAGTTATTTCTTCCACTTTTTCTATAGAAATTTCTAAAATTTCTGATATTTTACTTACAATTAGTTTTGTATAAAGTGGCTCATTTCTTTCCCCTCTATGTGGTGTTGGAGTTAAATATGGTCCATCTGTTTCTATAAGAAGTTTATCTTGAGGTATGCGTGGTAAGATATTTATAAGTTTTTTTGCATTTTTAAAAGTAACTACGCCACCTATTCCAAAGTAAAAATTTTCATTAGCTAAACTTAAAAGTTCATCATCTGCATTAAAACAGTGCAGAACTCCCCCAACCTCTTTAGCATTATAGTTTAGTAAAATCTCTTTAGAATCACGAGAGGCATCTCTTATGTGAATTATTAAAGGTTTTTTATATTTTTTAGCTAACTCTATTTGAGCTATAAAAACTTTTTTTTGCTTTTGTTTTTCATTTTCTTTTTCTTCATCACTTCCCTCTAATCTAAAATAATCAAGACCACATTCCCCGATAGCTATACATTTATTGTGCGTAACATATTTATGAAATTCAGATTCATCAAAAGACTCAATATCATAAGGGTGTATGCCAACAGCGAAAAAAACATCTACATGAAGTTGTGAGATTTCAACAGCTCTTTTAAGTGTTAAGGCATCTGCACCAGGAATAATAAACCTTTGTACTCCTGCTTCTCTAGCGCGATTTAAGACTTCATCTAAGTCATCCATGTATCTTTTATCATCTAAGTGAATATGAGTATCTATTAACATTTATTTTCCTGTTTGTAAAAGTTCTTTTGCAAATTTTTTCGCCTCTTTTGAAATACTATCACCACTAATAATTCTAGCAATTTCATCAATTCTTTCATCTGATGTTAATTCCTTTACCATAGAATTCAACTCATCTTTATAGACTAAAAAGTGCTGATCCCCCATAGATGTTAGTTGTGGCTGATGAGAAATTACAAATATTTGAAAATGTTTAGATAGTTGCTTTAAAACTTTAGCAACACTCATTGACTCTTCACCACTTAGATTTGCATCAATTTCATCAAGCATTAAAATTCCATCATTTTTATCGCTAAAAGAAGATTTTAGTGCGAGTATAGCAAGTCTAAGTCTATTAAACTCACCAGTACTTACTTTTTGTAAAGTGGTTTTATTGAGAGTAATATGTACTTCATCTTTACCAATGTCTGTATATTTAGTTTCAACTATCTCTATTTCAGCTTCGTTAAGATACAACTCTTTTAAATATCTATTCAAATCTTTCATGAAAGAAGCAAGTTCATTTTTTCTAAGCAAACTTAATTTATCTGCTAGATTATAAACTTTTATATTTAAATTCTTTTCTCTAAGCTCTAAATCATCTTTCGCTATTTCAATATTTTCATACTTTTTAAGTTCTAAAATTTTTTCTTCTTTATATTTCAATGCTTCATCAATGCTTCCGTAACGTCTTTTAAGCTCAGATAATGCCTCGATACGATTTAAGATCTCTTCTATGTCAATCTCATCAAGTGCATAAAATTTATCTTTAGCACCCTCTAGGATAGAACGTAGCTCATTCATAGCATCTGAAAAAAAAGAGTTATCTTCATCTAAAGATTCTAGAGTACTGTATACATGATGTTCAGAATCAAAAATTGTATTTGCTAAACTTATATTTTCTAATACTTTTTCTTTTTTTGAAAGCTCTTTTTTTATTTTTAAAAGTTCTTCATCTTCTCCATCTTTTGGGTTAATATCTTCTATTTTTTTTATTTCAAAGGTGGTAAATTCTTTAAGTTCAACTATTTTTCTTTGTTCATCTTCTATTTTTAAAAGTTCTTTTTTGACAATCTTATGCTCATGATAAAATTTTGTATATTCCTCACGTAATGATAAAATATTATTATTTTTACTTTGTATTCTCAAATCTAAAACATCAATAAGATTTTTATTTTCAAAGTCAGAAAAATCTTTTAAAGATAGATGTCTTACATGAGTAGAAGCTAAGAGATTCATTGATTTCTTAGATACACTTTGATTATTTATAAAGTAACGAGATTTCTCTTTTTTTATATGTTTAAAAACATTAATATCATCGCTTACCATTCCTGTTTTTTGAAAATCTAAATCCCAAGTAACACTTGATTCGCAGATGGTAGCATCGCATGAAGCACTTCCAATAGATGAGAGTATGGCATTCATTAAAATTGATTTACCACTACCACTAGGTCCAGTAAACACAATAAGACCACTTTGTAGATTTAGCTCAATCTCTTTAAAACTAAGATATTCTCTTAGAAAAAATCTCTCTATCATTATCTAACCTTATTATTTTTGTATAATCTTATACAATCTTTTAAAACTATCATTAAAATATGACAGATTGACATGAAATTATTATTTTATTTAAAACTTTTTTCTTTTAGTTTTAGCTTTTTCATATAAAGATTCTCTTTTTTCTCTAAATTTAGTTTTTATCTTTTTAATTTTATCTTTTTCATAATCATGCAATGAGATATCTATATCATCTATCTCCTCACCCATTTTTATTGAGAGCATTTCTGATTTTTTCATAGCTAATATTTGTGATGGGAAAATACTTCTATGACCAGAAATTAAAAAACTGATAATAGCTGATAATGCTGCATAATGAGCTATATCTATACCAAAAAGTTCAACTGCCATAATTGTAGAAGCAATAGGTGTGTTTGTTGTAGCTGAGAGTACACTAACAAAACCAAGGGCTGCAAAAAGTGTTAAATGTTCAGGAGATATTAAAGTACCAAGAAAATGACCACTAGTAGCTCCAATGTAAAAAATAGGAGTAATAACACCACCACTACCACCAGATGCCAAAGAGAGTGAAGTAAAAATTGTTTTTAGTATGAATGTATACCAGTGGATATTATCAATTTGGTATGGATTTTGGGATAATGCTTCACCAATTGTATTTAAACCTAGACCAATATACTGTTCCCCAAATATAAGTGTCATAAAAACTAAAAGAGACCCACCAGCAAAAGCTTTAACATACATACTAAGTTTTATTTTTTTAATATACTTTTCCATTCCAGATACAGTTGTAATAATGAAATCTGAAATAAAACCAAAAACTAACCCAGCAAATACAACTTTAGCAATTAGAGATAAGTCCAATGAAACATCTTGAAAAAAATGAAGTTCGTAGTATGTATAGTTGATTCCTAAAAATTGTGCTGTAGTAAAAGCCGCAAAACCAGCTATAAATGATGGTAAAAGTACATCGTACATAATAACACCAATAATTAAAACTTCAACACCAAAAATTGCACCAGCGATAGGAGTACCAAAAACAGTAGCAAATCCAGCACTAATCCCACAAATAACAAGTTTTTTACGGTCTTGCTTTTTAAACTTAAAAAGTTCGGAAACAAAAGAAGCCACTCCTGCTCCAATCTGCGCACCAGGACCTTCCTTACCAACTGAACCACCAGCAAAAATAGTCATTACAGTAGCTAGTAATTTTACAGGGATAACAGATATATTTATCTTACCATCTTCTTTATGAATAGCAGATATAACTTTTTCTGTACCATGACCTTGTGCGGATGGGGCAAATGTTTTAACAACCCATACTGTTGCAACAAAAGCAAAAGGTAAAAGATAATAGTATGAAAAACCAACTAATTCTCTTGAGTGTTCAGAATAGGCTAAAATATTTAAAAATAAAGTAACTACACCACCAATAATAATACCTATTACAGAAGATAGTATCATCCATTTTGTAACAGAGAAGAATATTGCCGTTTGTTCAGTTATATGTTTTTGTACCATTTTATTTTACTCACCCCAACCTAGTTTTTCTTTTAATACATCGAAGTAATCAAACTCTTTTCTATGAATCATTTTAATAGTTTTATGTGCTAATTTAATCTTTACATTCTCACCAAGACCTAGCTCATGAACATCTTGACCATCTATAATTATAATGGCTTTTTCTTCAGATGTACGCATCTCAATAGCAAATTTACCAGGTAAAACTAATGGTCTTTGAGTTAATGAATGTGGACAAATTGGAGTTAGTGCAAAAACATTACTCATTGGAAAAAGAATAGGTCCACCAGCAGAAAGATTATAAGCAGTTGAGCCTGTTGGAGTTGAAACAATTACACCATCTCCATGGTATGTATTAAATGCTTTTGAATCTATAAGTGTTTCAATATGAATCATATTTGAAACCCTTGTTCTGGTCAAAACAATATCATTAAAAGCGTACATTTTTACTTCTTTATTATTTTTTATAACACTAGCTTCTAAAATAGCTCTCTCATTTATAACATAGTCATTATTTGTTATTTTTTCTACAAAAGAGTCAAGCTCATAAATAGATAAATCTGTCAAAAAACCCAAGTTTCCTGCATGAACACCAAGTATAGGTAAATCATAATCAAAAGATTTTCTAACAGTTGATAAAAGTGTACCATCACCACCAATAGTTACTAAAAAATCTGAATTATTACAAATATATTTAAAATCCATGCCTGGCAAATCAATCATTTTTGCACTTTCATCTTCAAGAAGGACATCAATATTATGTTTTTTAAAAATATCTTGTAATTTTAAAAAGTGTTTTTTTAGTTTTGGAGTTGTTGGTCTTAGTATGACACCTACGCTTTTAATGTTTTTTATAATCAAATAAAACTCTTTATTAAAGTATTTCATAGATTATACACTACTTAGAGCTAAATGTGTGCTAGAATATTAAAAAAATAAGAGAGAAATGAAAATATGGCAATTTTTGAAGTAGATGAGTTGGAATTTGGTGCTTTAATGGCACAAGAATTTGAAAAAAAACAGATAGTGATTTTAAAATTTGGTTCTGAGTTTTGTGATTCATGCCATGCCCTAGAAGGTGAACTTGAAGATTTAGAAGAAGAAAATGAAAATATTTCTATTTTTATCATAGATTGTAATGAATCTCCAGATTTAGCTGAAAAATACAATGTAAGAAAACTTCCAACTATGGTAATTTATAAAGATGCTAAAAATATTCTTTTTAGATATGAAGGTGTAGTACTATCTCAAGATATTGAAGAAATTATAAGTTAGTTTTAGATATAATCGCGAAAATTATATTATTAGGACTCTATATTCATGAGAAGTCATTACTGTACAGATTTAAACGAAACACATGTTGGACAAGATGTTGTTCTAACAGGATGGGCAAATAACCACCGTGACCATGGTGGAATTATCTTCATAGATTTACGCGACAAAACTGGTTTAATCCAGCTAACTTGTGATCCTGCTGATTCTAAAGAGGCTCATGAGATAGCGAATAGTGTTAGAGATGAGTATGTTCTTATAGCAAAAGGAACTGTGCGTTTACGTGGTGAAGGTTTGACAAACCCACGTTTAAAAACTGGTTCTATCGAGATAGTTGTAACTGAACTTATTATTGAAAATAAATCAGCAGCACTTCCATTTGTAATAGGTGATAAAAAAGTTGGTGAAGAAACAACTTTAAAATATCGTTATTTAGAACTTCGTGACCCTGATCTTTACGAGGTGTTTCGTCTTCGTTCAAAAGCAGCTATTGCAGCAAGAAATGTACTTGATGCAAATGGTTTTTTAGAAGTTGAAACTCCAATCTTAACTAAATCAACACCAGAGGGTGCTAGAGATTATTTAGTTCCATCTCGTGTTCACAATGGTGAGTTCTATGCACTTCCACAATCTCCACAACTTTTCAAGCAACTTCTTATGGTTGGTGGTTTTGACCGCTACTTCCAAATAGCAAAATGTTTCCGTGATGAAGATTTACGTGCTGATCGTCAACCTGAATTTACTCAAATAGATGTTGAAATGAGTTTTTGTAACCAAGAAGATGTAATCAAAGTTGCAGAAGACTTACTAGTAGCTATGTTTAAAGCTACGGGTAATGACATTAAACCTCCATTTAATCGTATAACTTACAATAATGCTATGGAATGGTACGGTAGTGATAAACCAGACCTAAGATATGATCTTAAAATGGTAGATGTTATAGATATTTTTAGTAGATGTGATAATGAAATTTTTACAAATATTGCAAAAGATACTAAAAACAATCGTATTAAAGCTCTTAAAGTTCCAGGTGCTGATTTAATCTTCTCTAAACGTGAAATGAAAGGTTTTGAGGATTTTGTACGCAAATTTGGCGCACATGGTCTTGGATATTTTCAAATGAAAGAAGATGGTCTCAAAGGTCCACTTGTTAAATTCTTTAGTGAAGAAGATATTGCTCTTATCATCAAAACAACCGAACTTGAAGTTGGTGATGTAGTATTCTTTGGTGCTGGTGAGAAAAAAACAGTATGGGATTATATGGGGCGTTTTAGAAACTTCATAGCTGAGCATGAAAAAATGAACCTAATAGATGAAAATGCATTTGAATTTGTATGGGTTGTTGACTTTCCTATGTTTGAAGTTGAAGATGGTCGTGTAAAAGCACTTCATCATCCTTTTACAATGCCAAAAGATACAAATAAAGAAGATGTTGAAGAGATAGAGTCTATTGCTTATGATATCGTTCTTAATGGTACTGAACTTGGTGGTGGATCTATTCGTATTCATAAAGAAGAAATTCAAGAAGAAGTATTTAAACTTCTTGGAATTGGTGAAGAAGAGGCACAAGAAAAATTTGGCTTCTTGCTAGATGCTCTTAAATTTGGTGCGCCTCCTCATGGTGGTTTTGCTCTTGGTTTTGACAGAATGATAATGCTTATGACTAAAAAAGCAAGTATTCGTGATGTTATCGCTTTCCCTAAAACACAAAAAGCATCTTGTGTACTTACAAAAGCACCATCTGCTGTTGACAACACTCAATTAAGAGATTTACATATAAGATTACGCGAGCAAAAGTAGTGAAACAACTGTTTTTAATTATCGGAGCACCTGGCTCTGGTAAAACTACTGATGCAGAACTAATTGCTAAAAAAAATGAAAATATTACTCATTATTCTACTGGTGATATGCTTCGCGCAGAAGTTGCAAGTGGAAGTACTTTAGGTAAAGAGATAGATAATTATATTTCTAAAGGTTTAATCGTACCTATAAAAATAGCTATACAAACAATTACAAATGCTTTTAAATCTGCTCCAACTAATACAATTATACTTGATGGTTACCCAAGAAGTATGGAACAGTTAAATGCTTTAGAAGATTACCTTAGTGATGAACTTAAACTTATAAGTGTTATAGAAGTAGAAGTAAGTGAAGATACTGCTAGAGATAGAGTTCTAGGTCGTAATCGTGGTACAGATGATAATACAGAAGTTTTTGATAATAGAATGAGAGTTTATCTTGAACCATTAAAAGATATACAAGACTTTTATAAAAAGAAAAGTATGTTAAAAGTTATAAGTGGTGAAGGAAGCATAACGCAGATAGTTTCTGAAATGGAAGATTTTATAAATTCTAAAATATAATTGAGCAAAAAGCTCAATTAACCTAATTTAGCAACAATTGCTGCTTCAACATCAGAGATATCAGCTGTTCCATCTACAGTAATATAAGTTAAACTATCTAATTTAGAAGCTTGATCTTTATAGTATCCAATAAGTGGTTTAGTAAGCTCATGATAAACCTTTAGTCTATCTAATACTACTTCTTCTTTATCATCATCTCGTTGAACTAAATCTTCACCAGTTTCATCATCTTTATCTTCAACTTTTGGTGGATTATAAACTATATGATATGTTCTTCCGCTAGCTAAGTGCGCTCTACGACCAGCCATACGAGTAACAATTTCACTATCTGGTACATCTATTTCTATAACAGCATCTATAACTATACCAGCAGCAGTTACTGCATCAGCTTGAGGAAGTGTGCGAGGAAAACCATCTAGTAAATAACCATTTTTACAATCATCTTGTGCAATTCTATCTTTTACAAGACCTATGATAATTTCATCAGTTACTAACTGACCAGTGTCCATTGCTTTTTTAGCAAGTTTGCCCATCTGTGTTCCAGCTTTGATGGCTGCTC